>Ga0209537_1000357_pt1 | contig 56345 bp, 48 predicted proteins | sample BioPla4DNA1_FD_187698 | JGI IMG/M metagenome (GOLD analysis project Ga0209537, IMG submission 187698) | Biogas fermentation microbial communities from Germany - Plant 4 DNA1 (SPAdes) (version 2) | ecosystem: Engineered > Bioreactor > Anaerobic > Digestate | place: Bielefeld, North... | reverse complement strand
TTTTCTCATCTTCTATCGGTTCATTGTCAATGAAACAATAAATTTTACCATCCTTTTTTCGGTTTTTCTCTAATAATATCTGTTTTTCAGAATCACTAATCTGTCTTTTCATATTTTCGAATTTTAAGTTGTTTACTCTGTCTTTTTACGCTTGCCTGTAACGGTTGCGTGTATGTGCAGTCGCGAAGCGATGGCATATACACGCTGTTAGGCGATGTGGTTAACTCTTTCTTAAAAAAATTATATTTTCTTTTAACATAGTGGTAGATGTTTCTCCTTTTCTATTTGTTGGTGAATTCCTTTTTGGCATTCTTTTATTTATTATATTTCTATATAAGATCTTCTCTGTTCTAAATCCAATTTTACCTGCTAATTCACTTATTATTAAATCTGTTCTAAGAAAAACATTTTTTACTGTTCTATTACCTGTCACTAAAACAAAATATTTATCTTCTTTTAGATAGTTATAAGCATTTTTAAGAGCATCGTATAGATCTAAATAAAATGACAATACTTCGTCGGCTCTTTTAGAATCTTTATCTTTTATACTATTGTATTGTATTTTTAATGTATTTGAATAATCTAAAATATTATTTTCATAATTTTTCTTTATTCTACCACCCAAAAGATTTTCATCTATTTTAAATACTGAATTATCATTTTTTATCCACTGCCATGATAATCTTGAAAATTGCCCATAAGCTACTGTGGTTCTAGAATCGCCGTAAGGAGGAGAAGTAATTATTAGATCCACGCTATTATTTTCTATATCCTGTTTTATTCGAGAATCGCTATGTATAATCTGAATCTCCGTTTTTGAATTCATAGTTTTGTAATAAAAGTCTTTCATAAGCGCAATATTTCTTTGAGAAATATTATCAAAATGCCAAAAAACATTTGGGTTAAAATCATCTCTTAATTTATTTTTATCACGGTGTAACTTAAAACCATTATGATTTGTTAAAGATACTCTTCGCACAACTTCACTAAAACATATTAAAAAAAAGTTTTTAATATTTTCGTCATCTATGTTCATAATAATTTCACGTAATTTTGATAAATCACGGATTTGATGTTCTTTATACCAAAATTCAATATTATAAAATTTATATAAATTAAAGTTTTTCAAATTAAAAAACTCTTTTTTTAAACATAAATAATATTTTGTTAAATTATTAGGATTTATAGGCGTAGTTTTAACCTTAGCTATGAAACAAGCAAATGGATTTAATTCAATACCTATTGCTTTTTTTCTGTTTAGAAGCATACTTTCAATTAAAGTAGTTCCAGATCCCATAAAATTATCAAGAATTATGCTATTTTCGTTTGTAAATACTCTTAATAATTTTCTTACTAATTGTGGTATAAATTTGGCTGGATATTGGTGAAAACCATGTGAATATATATTTGGATTATATTCTTTGAAATCCCATTCATAATACCATTCTTTAGAATCTTTTGGTTTATAATAATACTCATCTTCATTCTCATATAAATAAATTGAAGATTCAACTAATTTATATAAATCAAGCGATGTATATAATTTTTTTTCTTTTTTGATTTCTATTTTATTAATTAACATACTTTACCCTAATTTTTCATTCACAAAATTAATAAAATCAGATAAAGGAGAAATAAAATCAGAATTTATTTCTTTGGCTATAAAAGCTTTATCAAAAAATTTAAACATACCTCTGTGTTGTGGGTTGTTTATTTCATTATAAAAATTAACGGTTGCAAAGCAAATTATTGGCATTTTAAAAATATTATATTTTATATCGTACTTTTCTCTGATAGGATTTTGAGTAGTTGCTATTTCCATTAATAATTTCCACTTATAAGTTTGTCCAGCTCTTTCTCTTAAAGATGTTTTTAGTGAAAGAATTATACATTTATCTAAAGAACCATCCTCTTTTTTTGTATATACAATTAAATCAACATCAGGTTTTTGAGTTTCTTCACCAATTTTTATAGTAGCTATTTTTTCAAAATCTTTAACTCTCGATTTTTTTGATGTAATAAAAATATTGGATTTTATATTTCCCTCTCTCTTATTCATTAAAAATAAGTAAACCATACAATTCGAAAAAGCATTTCCTGCAATTGATTTAAGAGCTTGACTAATATCACTAATAACACCTTTTCTTTTGCGATCTTCAATGAGTTGTCTCACATCATTTTCAGAGTTTATTAATATCTCGTATATTTTATTTAGAGAATTTATCCAATCACATTTTTTATTATCAATAAGTTCAGTAAACTTATTGATAATTGGTTTCATGTAATAGGTATTCTTAATTTGTTCTAAATCATTTATCTCGTCTTTATTTAATTCATACATAATTTTTACCTTTTACTTTTAATTATAGAATAACCATTTCGCATAACGTTTTGCCGCTTTGCGAAGGCGGGGATTTTTAGCACTAAACTTCATTAGATGCACAAAGCTTAAATTTAGCACTTCACTGTCATAGAAGCACGAAACCCCCGCTTTTGCAAAACGGCTGTTAGCGGTTCGGTGTTTTCTACTTGTCTGCATAATTACTATAATGTTTATGATAAAATCCTACGTTGTCCTTGTGCTTTAAGTACAAAAATGTCGGTGTAGTTTGGAAAGAATTACAATTACTTTCCAATTCTGTTTTCAGTGTTGAAGTGAAATTGTCATTATTGGTATCAAAATTTTTGGTCTTAATAATAAGCAGACTCTTTTCAATTCTATTGTCTGTTTTTACGAAAGTTAGTGTCATAAAATTGATAATAAGTTTGGTTAAGTTTTCAATACTGTCGGTTTTGAAGTTTGATATTTTAAAGTCATCAATGTTATGAATTAAAAACTTAATTTCTGCTATTCCAGATATTGTTTTCGTATGGTTTAGTTGTGTCCAATTAAATGTGTATTGTAATTGGTTCTCTCGATTTCTATCCACTATCAAGTTGCTGTTTTCAATGAGCTCTTTGTTGTCATTTAAGCAGTTTATTCTTGTGTGGTCAAGCAAAGAATGAATACATTCAGTCATTTTCATTGTTTTATTCAATTTGGTCAAGTTGTCCGAACTGAAATTTTCACAATTATCTATGTCTGATAGATAAGAACTTAATCGTCCTTCTAACTGAAATGTCAATATACTTTTACTCGTGTTACCAAACATAAGCATCTCCATCTCTTTTAATTTCTACTGGGCTACTTCCGTGAACCTTCATTGCAACTGTCAAAGCAGTTAAATAGTTAAAAAATTTGTCAAGTTGTTGTTCATTGAAATGCTGTAAGCAGTAACCGCTTAAATGCTTAACAAGTCTTTCTTTGTCAAAATTTGAAGTAACTCTACTCATTGAAACAGATTTAACAAATATGTTTCTCGCTTCATTCTTGTCTATTGAGTTATTCAAAATTAAAAGCAATTCATTCGTACCCGCATTGATATCTGTTTCTCCTTTTGGAAAAAATGCTTTTAGTAATTGAGAAAGGTTATCGTCTAACTCAGTTTTTTTTGGTTTTAGAAAGTCAAATAGTCCCATATTTTTTTTGGTTTTACTGTTGTTCGTGTCATTTTTTACACTGACCGCTAACGGCGAGGCTAAAAGCTGGCGGGCATTTCGGAGCACGTCACTGTCAGCCTGCGATAAAGTTTATTAGTTGCAATACCTTTAAAATTAGCACTATTTGCCCGCTTGATTTTAGCCTTTGTTATGTGGCGTATTTCTTTCATGTCAATTTTTTTTAAAGTTAGCAAATTTACTGTCCAATATACTGTAAAAGCAACAATTCCAGTCAGAGAAACTAAAAATAAGTCTTTAATTCCAAAGTTTAGTTCCCAAAATACTAATCCGAAAGTCAACCCTGAAATTATACAAAGTAACGCAGTGAATTGAAAAAGTGTCAAACCCCAAACTTTTTTCTTAGATTTAAATTTATTCCAAAAATGAAAAGTCAAAGTAAACTGAGTTGTCAGTGCAATAACTGTTGCAATTGGCACAAATATTTTAAAAAAACCATTGTCAGGAGAGTTAAAAACATCTCCATTGTGTACAATAAGATTAAATACTACCAAAAGCCCAAGCACTGCCAATATTCCGAGTATTGTCGGTAAAATTGTCCCATTGATTTTAGTTTTCATTTTTATTATTTTTTTAGTTTCTCAATAAACGGTCAAGTCATTAATATATTTTATCTGTCTGTTGTCCTTTTCTATTATGCCACATGAAGTTTTGAGTCTATGAGCTGTTTTAATGGCATATAACCTTAGTTAGCGTTTCGTTTTTTCTTTTAGTTTTCATTATACCCAAATTTTATAGTTTGCAATACTTCTTTCCACCAATTTTCTCTTTCTATTATAATTTGGTCGTCAGTAGTTGATTTGTAAATATCGAGGATAGAGTATCTGAAATTTTGTTTTATGTGGTCAAAAGTTAATTGTTTAAGACCTATGTTCCCTCCGTGTCCAGTTTTTATATATGCTCTCCAACGTCCTAAAATCATATTTTCTCCGTATGCAGAACCGACATACATTTTACCATTTGAAACGTCTGTTAACAAATAAACTCCTTTTTGATTTTGAAGTGCTGTTTTCCAATTGTCCTTTTCCAAAACTCTTTGCAATTCGTCCCAAGTAATATTTACTTTTTCATAACCTGGGAATATGTCATTATCAAACTTGTCTGGTAATATTTGCGAGATTTCACAATCATCAATTACCGATTTAGCTTTTCGAATCATTGTTTGAGCTTTATTGCCAAATTTTATTATTAGTCGTCCAAAATACTTTTCATATTCAGTCATAGTTTCATATTCATATCCAACACCATTTAGAATATTTAAGTCTTTTGTTATTCTGCCGATATGAAATAATAACCACAAATTCTCTTTTGGTTTAATTTTTACAAACCCAACTGTGATTTGTCCGACTTTGTATGATTTATTCTTATTGTAATTCCAATATTGACCTTCAAGCATCACAGAAATATCTCCGTTCTTGAAAACTTCAATCGGATTCCAATTTTGTCTAAACATTAAATTGAATCTGATTTTTACGTTATCTATGTTATCAAGTCTTAGAATGTCATTAAGTTTTATTGTTTCCATTTTCTATACTTAATATTTTTTGCAGTTTCGTTTTTCACCCTTGCCCATAACATCTTATATACGCAATAAATATAAAACATTTTTATGAACCAACTTTTTTTACAAATATACAAAATATTATTAAATTAAAGAAATAAATATACAAAATTCTTATATACAAACTCCATATGTTATGATGTCTGTTAAAAAAACAATTAAAGGAAGTTTGAATGGTCATTGATAGAACCAATATAATATTTTATTTACTATTTGACTGTTAAATCTTAACCACAAAGTTCACAAAGAAGGCACAAAGAACACTGAGCAAAATGTCTGAACTGGGATTTGTGGGATTAAATGATTTAAGGATTTTGTCTTTATTAGGGCTAAAGCCCATTCCTCTTTCTTTGTCATACCCTGACCTAAAGGTCAGGGTTAATAACTATCACTTTACTATCTGACCTAAATGTCGAATATAATTGGGCGTATGGTAATACACCCCTACGATGCGTTTTTTGAGATAATACCTCTTTCTATCTTACTTTGCTATCTAACTCACACTTTCAATAACCACGACCTTTAGGTCGTGGACTTAATAAATATATTGATCGGGCTTTAGCCCTGATAATTCTTAATGACTCTGAACTAAATGGCAGGGGTAATATTTAGCACTTTGTGAACTTTGTGTAATATCTTAGTGTACTTTGTGGTAAAATAATTAATACACAATAAACGTTATAGAACCAAAATTTTTAATATTTTTGTATAAAACTTTTTATTTATGACTTTTTTATTTCCCGAAAGATTGTGGTTTTTATTTCTTTTACTTATACCACTGATTATTCACCTTTTTGATTTTAGAAAAACGATAAAAGCATATTTCCCTCATATTAGAATATTGAGAGAATTAACTGAAAAGACTAAAAGAGAACAAACTCTTAAAAGATGGATACTATTTGCTATCAGATTTTTGGCTTTTGCTTTTATAATATTAGCTTTTTGTATGCCAGTGAGAAAAAATGAAATCTCAAATATAGCTAGCGGAGATAAACTATTGATAGCCATAGACAATAGCCTGAGTATGAGATATCAAAGCGGTAGCTATACTTTGCTACAACAAGCTAAAAATTCTGCTAAAGAAGCCATCAATAATCAATCAGCATCTACTCTCATCGGCATTATGCCATTATCTAGCACCATAAAACCAAATTTTCATCTAAAAAATGAAAGCACCCAATTCATAGATTCTATTTCATACAGTCCATCATTTATAGACCAATGCAAAACTATTTTTCATACACTAAACAATTCAACTGCTAAATCTATTATCCTATTCAGCGATTTTCAAAAATCAGATTTTCCGAGTGATTTTTTTCAATTATTAGATAGTATTAATGCCAATATTTATCTAATGCCAATAGAAGCGCCAAAGATTAATAATATCTCGATAGATAGTGTGTTTTTAGGCTCTCCAGTAGTTGTTAAAAATTCGCAAGGTAGTTTATATGTTAAATTAAATAATAATAGCGATATAGCAGAAGATGGAGTGAAAATAGAAGTTTACCTCAATAATAAATCTGTCGGTTCAGTAGTTACTAATCTACCAGCAAATACACAGACAACAGAAGAAATCAGCTTTCCTATAGGAGAAAATAATTATTTGACGGGCAAAGTAAGCACAGTAGATAATGGATATGATTTTGATAATAATTTATTTTTTTCTATACTTATTCCTTCGGATATTAGAGTATATCATTGCTATGAGAATGATTATAAAACATTAATACCTAACATTTTTATTGGAGATAGCTTGTTTAATTATCAAAAAATAAATTTAGATGCTCTAAGCAATACAAATGGACAACCTGCTTTTTATATATTAGAAAGTCTAAATAATATATCTCCCGATGCTTTTAATAATTTATTAAAAAAAGTACAAGAAGGCTCAGCTGCATTTATAGTGCCACCAACAAATAATGCAAATTATTTGAATTCACTGCTATCAAAAATAAATATCAATATTGGCAATGCATTGGATGAACAATCATTAAGAATAGAAAATATATCTTTTTCATTACCATTTTTCAAAGGAATGTTTACCAGCCCACCAAGGGACTATGACTATCCACTTGTAAATAAATATTATCATTTATCAAAGTCTATAGGAAATAATTTACTTTCACTGACTAATGGAGATCCTTTTTTAAAACAAATCAATTACGGTAAAGGGTATATATATATTGTAGCTTCTCCATTACAGAAAGAATTTACTTCATTAGTACAACATCAATTATTTGTTCCTATATTACTACAAATGGCTTTTAGCTCTACACAAGCAATGGACTTATATTACTTCACGAATCAATCTGCAGGAATACCTTTGCCAATAAACATAAGCGCTAATGGAGATGTTTTAGAAAACAATAAATCTATCTATCTGATAGATCCAATAAATAATACTAGCTATATACCATACATAACACAAGGAGAAAGAGCAATGTTATTTTTTAATAATGCTATCCAAAGAGCAGAAATTTACAATCTAACAATTGGAGATGATAAAATCCCTATAGCATTTAATTATCCACGCAATGAGTCAAGACCGATTTTCTGGACGCGAAATGAATTAGATAGCTTAACTAAAAATTCGACAAATATTACTATTGGTAGATATCCGATTACATATGGAGGCTCAAATATTGCAGTAAATCCGAGCAAATTACCGTTATGGATATTATTTATCATATTGACAATAGCATTATTAATCACAGAAATAATACTATTAAGGATCTGGAAGAATAGGATATAAAAGGGAATGAATCAAGGTGCAGTAATTTTATAAAAATGAATTTTATTTATTATTAAACAGTTGAATATTAACCGCAAAGCTCTCAAAGAAGGCACAAAGGACACAGAGAACGATGTCTGAACTGGGATTTGCGGGATTAAAGGATTTGTAGGATTTTGTCTTTTTCAGGGCTAAAGCCCATTCCTCTTTTTTTCCATACCCTGACCTAAAGGTCAGGGTTAATATGTAGTTCTTTGTGAACTTTGTGTAATATCTTGGTGTTCTTTGTGGTAAAATAATTTACCCTCAATAAAAGTTATAGAACCTAATTTAGTTATTATTTAAAAGCCTAATTCAATTGAATAATTAAATTAAAAAAACGTTTACTATCTCCTATTCCACTTTCCCATCTGAATTTATTAAATATTCAAATGCGAAATATTTATAATTATTTTTTCACCAAAATACTCCTCTAATCTCCTAGCTATTTCATCGGCACAATATACAGACCTATGTTGTCCGCCAGTACAGCCAAAACTAATTTGTAGCAAAGTATAACCTCTTTCTAAGTATTCATTTATTGCTAATGATATAGTATCAAAAATATAATTTAAAAAATTTTGAGTTTTTTCATCAGATTTTATCATTTCTATGACGACTTTATCTTTACCATTTAGTTTTTCCATTTCTGGTAATCTGCCTGGATTTGCTAAACATCTGCAATCAAACACAAAACCACCACCATGCTCACTATCTAATGGAGGATACTGATTTTTAATAGAAAAAGAAAAAATTTTAACATTTAATGTTTTATCAACCTTTTTAATATTTGATTTAGGATGATATTTGTCTATTAATATTTCAAAAATTTTGGGCAATTCAACTATATTATTCAAATTTAAATTATTAGTAATTATTTCTAAATTGTTTACTCCGAAAGGTATAGATGAAATAAAGCTTGGCTTATGCTGAATCAAACCTCTGTAACCAAAAGTTCCTAAAGCTTGCATTTGTCTGAATAGAGCTATCCAGTAAAACTCATCTTTCAATTTTGAGAATTTATTATTATCACTATTTATTAAATTCAAATAAAATAATAATAAGCGCTCTCTAATATCATTTGGCATTTGTGCTTTGCTATCAAACAGTAAAGCAGCCACATCATACATTTGAGAACCTATTCTAGCTCCTTGAAAGTCTATCACGTAAACTTTATTATTATTCAACATTAAATTAGCTGACTGATAGTCTCTCAAAGAGAGATAATTTTGTGAATATGAAAACACTATATTTTCTAGTTCTTCAAAATCATTTTCTAATTTATCTTCATCAAAAGGCAAATCTATAATTTTTAGAAAATTATATTTAAAATAATTTAAATCCCACCTAATAGATCTGCTATCAAATGATGGTTTAGGATATGTTTTAGAAAAATCAATATCTGTAAACTTATTAAACTGCTGTAGCAATTGTAAGGCTTGCAAATAATAATCTACAATTTCATTATCATAATGAAATTTTTTTATTTTTAATAAATCAAACAAGGAAAGTTCTGAAATATATGTTTGAAAATAAATAGTTTTATCATCAGAAACATGTAATATATGTGGAACAGGTAAATTGCTTTCATAGAAAAGATTAGAGAAATATATAAAAGCTTCATTCTCTCTTACATTTCTATTATAGCAACCAAGAATAGTGCTATCATCATAATAAATAATAGCATAATAACGACTAGAACCAGATGAAGAAATTGGTTCAATACGAATAATTTTACCTAATTTATTAGCTTCATTTTCAATTAAATCAAGAGGATACACAGCACTATTTTGAACTGAATTTATCATCTTGATGTACACTCAATACTGGAACAGGACAATGATTTATCATCTGCATAGCAAATTGTCCTAGTAGAACATTTCTACTTCTATTCTCTTGTTCAGTCATAATAATAGCTAAATCAATGTTATTATCTTCAATATATGAAATGAGATCTGAAGTATAATTAGTAATAGATTTTTTAAAAGATTTAAATTTAATATTTTCCTTTTCTAACTCATTTTTTATCATTACAACATTTTTATCCACTTTATTTTTTATAGTAGATAATTCTGTAATGTAAGCACCAAAAATATGAATTTCTGCATTTGAATATTTTGCTATTTCTATAGCCCATGGTAACTTATCAGTAGTCTCAACAGTAGAATCTATAGGCAATAAAATACTCCTAATCCTATCATGTACTTCGTATGTTTGACTAATTGTAAATACTGGACAAGGAGAAATAGATACTATTCTATTAGCATTACTTCCAATCCACATTTCTTCATAGCCAGAAATGCCGTGAGTACCAGCAAAAACATAATCTATATCATTTTTTTTAGCATAATTTGCTAATTCTTCATAAACTTTACCTGTTGTGATTTTATATTCTAATCTGGATATATCTTTTAATTTTGGTTGAAATTCATTCATTAATTGTTCAAAACGCTTATGTAGCTCAGTTCTATAGTTAGCTGTAACAGTAGCATATATAGATTCAGTAGGTATCGGCTTATCTACATATAACATAACAATCCTAGAATCAATATAATTACTTAACATTAAAGCATATTCTAGAGCTTTAATAGAGCCCTTTGAAAAATCTATACCAACTAAAAAATTTTTCATATTTTTTTTACAAATTTAATAATTTAAAAATTAATAGCAAATTTTATTAAAATGAAAAAAATGAGAACACGTAAAGATTTAATAAATATCGAAATATTTCTGAAGTAAAAAATGAATGATGAAAAAATTTTTTTATAATTTTATGTAATTTTATTTTTATGAATAAAAAATTTTTTTCTGTATTTTTAATTATAATTTCTATCTGGAGTTGTGAAAAAAAACCAGAGGATATTACATTTACTGGAGTAGTAAAAGATCAATTTTCAGGGACACCAGTATCTGATGTAAACGTTAAATTACAAGCACAGGTGCTACAAGACAATGTTTTCTCTACTGCATATCAAACCATAGCTTCAGCAGTTACAAATCAGCAAGGTGAGTTTCAAATCATTTATGAAAAAAATATTTATGATGAGTTCAGATTATTGCTAACAAAAGAAGGGTATTTCTATAAAATTATTAATTTAGGAACAACTTTAGAAAATAATCATACTTATTCTATATCTGGTAAAGGATATATCAAATTACATATTAAAAATATAAATCCTACCAATGGTGATGAGTATATTTCCATAGCATGGATTGTACCTAATGATGCTTATTTTTATTGTAGCACTATATTTCCCTATTCATCTAATAATAACAATGTAGATACATCTTTTGTAATAGATGTAAGTGCTTATGCTTCTTATGTTTTAATAGCTAATTGGAAACATGATACTTCCGTTTCTACCTTTACTGATACTATTATACCTTTATTGACTGATACTACATATTATGATTTACTATATTAAAATAAGAATTTTTCTGGTATGCACGAAAGTGACTTATTATAAATTATAAATAAATAATCTCAGGAACTGGGAAATATAGATCATTATCTTCTTGAAAATCAATTTGTTGTGAAGAGATAATTTCAATTCTTTTAAGAGCAGTTTTGCAATATTTATCAGAAATATCTATACCAATAAATCTACGTTTCAGTTTCCATGCAACTAAAGAAGTAGTACCTACACCATTAAAAGGATCTAAAACGATATCACCTTTATAAGAAAATAATTTTAAAGCTCGTTTTGGTAATTCTTCAGGAAACATAGCTGGATGTCCGAAATCTCGCATTTTTGATTCAGGAGGGAAGGTCCATTTTGCATATACCCATTCTTTAAATTCATCTTCAGTAATATCAATATTATTTTTATCACCAATTTTTTTATGAGTTTTTTTATCAAAAACTTCTATGAATTCCCAAGTATATTTCAAATATGGCATTGATGGTGATTTCCAGCTACCCCATGCTGTATATTTAGCATTATAATTATTTTTTTCCCATAAAATTTCTGCTTTCCATAAAAAACCTATGTTCAGTAATTGATTAGAAATTATATGATGTGTGGGTATATAATCAGAGAATAATGGTTGAACATTAACTATTATACGTCCACCGGGCTTTAGAATCCTATAACATTCTATCCAAATATCTGTTAATCTTTTGAAATATTCATCCCATTTCATAGTATCATTAGTTTGATCATTATTATAGCTATGACCAAAATTATATGGTGGTGATGTTATAACAATATCTACAGATTCAGATGGTAATCTTGTTAATACTTCAAAACCATCTCCTACAATAATTTTATTTAGATATTTTTTTATTTCTTCATTTTCTTCAATTTTTATTGATTTATTAGCTTCTTTTGTACCATTTCTTATCTTTTCTTTTAAATTTTTATTTTTTATCTTTTCTTCTTTCATAATATTTTACCCTCTTGTTTTAATTTTTTTTCGATGTTAGACCAATCTCTCAATAAATGTGTCTTTACAAAATCAAATAAATCTTTTATAACGTGATAATCAATAGAATTATTATCATTAGAGCGTCTTTTAGACTTTCTGAGTACATATATTTGATCTATTCTAGAATAAGCTGGATCTACTTCATAACTAACATCATAAGTTTCTGTAACAACTAAAAATAAGCAGTATGGATTTCCATTTTTTATCTTGTCAGCAGTAGCTATCGAACCTTCTAACATTGTTTTATCAATATAAGTTTTGCATTCTATTGATACTATTGGTACATTTATTGTTTTTTGCTCTTCGTCTGCTCGTAAAATAACTTTTCTATATATAGAAAAATCTTGATCTTTAACATTTATCTTCATGTTAGAAGTTTGCATAAAATTTAATATATCTTTAGGTGCAAAATATAAATTACTGTATGCCCTTATGCCTCCAATTGAAATTTTTTGTATTTTTTTATTATCAACATTTCCACTATTCATGATGTCTTTTAGTAAATCTCTAAATAAATAATATAAAAATTCTTCTAATACTGATGAATGAAACTTTGATTGAGCAGTATAATCTATATTTTTTATTACTGCTTTATAATCATTTAACCATTTAACTCTTTTTTCTATTATTTCATTAGTATAACCAATTAATTGTTCATTTTTCTCAAACCATTCTTTATATTGTGATAATATGAAATTTAATTCATCTTCTTTGTCATTTTTTGAAAATTTAGTATTTTTTATTTTTGTTAAAATATTAGATCCATGAACATGTATTTTATCTATGTTTTTAATAGACCAATTATAAATATCATCCATTTTTTCTAGTTTTTATTTCTGCAAATTTACTAAATTTTCTCTTATTATGTAAATGAACAATTTAAAAATATTTTTTTGGCTTTTATGAGAAAAGATATGAAATGATAAAATTTTATTTTTTATCTAATTTATAAAAAAATTTCTCAAAATATAGAATTTTGCCCCCATCAAATATCGTGCCACTCAAATTTTTTTATTTTAATCAATACCTTTAAAACCTTGATTATTAAACGATTTTAGACTATTGCCACAAAAAAAGTTATTGACAATTTAATTTCAAGTGGTAAAAAGTGGTAAAAAGTGTGTATATTTGTAGTCAAATTTAGTAAAAGAATTTTTTATAAAATATAAAACCATGTTTGTAATTACAGGAATGACAGATGTAGCAGTAGACTCCAAAGGCAGATTTCTCATGCCTGCTTTTTGGAAATCTATGTTTACTCAACATCAAATAAATGAGTTTGTCATCAAGCGACATCTCTACCATTCCTGTCTAGAGCTGATACCAATATCTGTGTGGAACGAAGAATTAGAAAAACTCAATAAACTTAATAGATTTAATAAGCAAAGTAATGACTTTATACGCTTTTATATGTCAGGAGTTAGAGTGATAGAATTCGATAAAGTAGGTAGAATACAAATACCCAAAGATCTCTTCGAATATGCAGAAATCAAAAATACTGCTGTACTAAGTAGCAGTATAGATAGACTAGAAATCTGGGACAAAGTATTATACGAGAATTATTTGCAATCACATTCTGATGAATTTCAAAAATTTGCTGAAGATTTCTTGGGTAAATCATTTATGACTAATGAGGAGGAAAAATTATGAGTAACCAGATATATCATATTCCAGTTTTATTAAATGAAGTAATAAAAGAAATTCCTAAACTAAACCAAGGAATTTATGTAGATGGCACTTTTGGCAGTGGCGGCCATAGCAGGGCTATTTTATCTATTATTTCTAAAAAAAGTAAACTTTTTGCTTTTGATATTGATGCTGATGCTTTAGCTAATGAAATTAACGATTCTCGCTTTACTCTTATAAATGCAAATTTTAAATTTATTCGATATTACCTTAACTATTTTAATGCTTTGCCAGCTGATTTTATTTTAGCAGATCTAGGACTATCTTCTCATCATTTAGAAACTGATGATAGAGGTTTTAGCTTTATGTCTGATGTAACTTTAGATATGCGTATGCACCAAGAGCAAGAAATTACTGCTAAAGAAATTCTCAATAATTACTCTGAAGAAGATTTGATTAATATTTTTAAAAATTATGGTAATGTGAGCTTTGCAGTATCATTGGTGCGTGATATCATTGATAAAAGAAAAATAAAAACTATCGAAACCTCATCTGAACTCAATGAATTAGCTTTAAAGTATATTCCTAAAGGCAAAGAATTCAAAAATTTAGCCAAAATTTATCAAGCTCTACGTATAGCTGTGAATAATGAAGTAGAAAATTTGAAAATGTTCATAGAGGAATCTTATCAATCTCTATCACCTGGCGGTAAACTTTGTGTTATAACTTTTAATAGTTTAGAAGACCAAATATTAAAAAGTGAATTAAGAAAAAAAATAAATAATCTACTAGATGAAAATTGGTTAAAAGGTAATAAAAATGAAAGATGGTCCAAAATTTATAAAATCTCCCCTACTCCTGAAGAAATAATTGCTAATAATAGATCTCGTAGTGCCAAAATGTATGTTGCAATAAAAAATAATAATAAAGTATGAGTACAAAGAAGTCAAAAAAACTAAATACAGACAAAAAAGAAAAAAAAGGTCTCATAAAATTTTTGATGAGTGGCGACTACCTGGCTTCTGAACCTCTAGAAAAACAATTACCATTCATCGCTTGGATAACTTTTTTGATGATTCTCTATATAGCTAAAAATTATCAAATAGATAAAACTTTATATGAACTTGGCAAAGTGAAAACTCAAAATGAAGCTTTAAAAACCAAAAGTATTGTACTAAATGCTAGAAAAATTTCAACAATGAATCTAGATTATTGCTACAAAGAGCTAAGTAAAGATGGACTAAAACCCTCTGAGCAACCCCCTATAAAAATATTTGATTATTCTACTGAAAATAATGTAGATAACAAAAAAATAAAAAAAGATGCCAACAGATAAAATACAATTTGACAATAAAGCTAAATCTACGATTTTTGGTAGAGCAAGTATAGTCTTTTTCTGTGTATTAATTATTGGCATTTTAATAATTTACAAAATTATCGATATACAATATGTCAGAGGTGATGAACTGCGTTCACATACCTTTGATTATGAATATAAATATGTAGATATCACCGGCATCAGAGGCAATATTTACTCAGAAGATGGTATGGTGCTAGCTACATCTATACCAGTTTATGATGTTTATCTAGACCTAAACGAAAAAAATGTTTCTAAAGAAATCTTTGATAAAAACATTGATTCTTTGTCGCTCATGTTAGCTAATAAATTCAAAGATAAAACTGCCAAGGAATACAAAAATTTATTAATTAAAATTAGAAATTCTGGTAAAAGATACGTTAAATTAAAGACAAACATATCATATGAAGATGCAGAAGAGCTAAAAACTTTTCCGATTTTTAAATTAGGTAAATATGGTGGCGGCTTGATATTAGTCAAAAAAGATAGACGTGTTAAGCCTCTAGGTAGTATAGCAGAAAGAACAATAGGTTTTTCTAGAGAAAATTACAAAGTAGGCATAGAAGGTGCCTATGATAGTATTCTGACAGGTAAAAAAGGTTATCAATGGATGCATAGAATAGCACCAGGTGTATGGATACCTACAGAGGACTCTTCATCAATGATTAAACCTGTAGATGGCAAACACATAAGAACTACTATAAATGCTTATTATCAGCAAATAGCCACTCAAGCTCTCACAAAAGTATTACAAGAAAATGCCGCTGACCATGGTACAGTTTTATTAATGGAAGTGGCTACTGGTGAAATAAAAGCTATTGCCAATCTGAAACGCATGCCCGACAGCTCTTATCAAGAAGTTTATAATTATGCTATTGGTGAACGCTATGAACCTGGTTCTACTTTTAAAACTATTAGCCTTTTAGCAGCTATCGATGATGGATTAGTAAATTTAGATGAAGTCATTAATACTGGTAATGGACTATGGAGCTATGGGTCCCAAGTTATGAGCGACTCTCATGAGGGTGGCTTTGGTGAGATTACTCTAAGAGAATGCTTCGAACTTAGTAGTAATATAGGCATATCTAAAGCTATTGTCAAAGCTTATGGTAGCAACGAAAAAAGATTTTTCGAAAAATTAGAATCTTTTGGGATTACACATAAAACAGGTATCGATTTAGCTGGTGAACCTAATCCTACTATTAATTCTCCTACATCAAAATATTATTCTAAATATTCCCTAGCATGGACTTCTATCGGTTATGAAGTACTGATGACTCCTCTACAAATATTAACTTTTTATAATGCCATTGCTAATAATGGCAAAATGATGCAACCCTTTATTGTAGAAGAATTCATCGATGAAAATAAAACTGTTTGGAAACGTGAACCATCTGTTATTAATAAAAAAATTGCTAGTGACAATGCGATTAATACAATGAGATCATTATTAGAAGGTGTAGTACAGCAAGGCACAGCATCTAATATCAAAGATTCCATAATTCCTATTGCAGGTAAAACTGGTACTGCTCTGATAGCTCAAGGTGGTGGCTATAAAAGCGAAGGTAAACAGTATGTAGCTTCATTTGCGGGATATTTCCCTGCTAATAATCCTCTATATTCTTGTATAGTTGTAATACACAAACCCAAACAAGGTTTATATTACGGCTCTCAAATAGCAGCTCCTGTCTTTCATGAAATCGCTAAAAAAATTTATGCTACTCAACTAGAAATTCGTAGTATAGAAAATAAAGAAACTTACTATAATATTTTACCTTTTTATGCTCCAGCAAAGCTTATAAATAATTTACAATCTAAAATTAAGATAACTACTTATCCTTTTTACTCTAATAATGGTTTTGCTAAATTAGATAGTAATAAAGTAAATGTATTGTCTTCTTCATATTTCTATAATCAAAAGAATCTCCCCGATTTCAGAGGTATGCTCTTGCATGATGCATTAATAATATTAAAAAATCTAAATCTAAAAGTAGAAATTGTTGGTGCTGGTAGAGTATATGATCAGTTGCCTGCTCCTCAATCTAATATTCAAAATATTGATAAAGTGGTTTTATATTTAAAATAATTGAGAAATGAAAACATTAAAATATATTATAGACGGTATTAAAATACAAAAAATTGTAGGTGATATTAATATAACTATTGATAATATTAGCAATAATAGTAACAATATTAAAACTAATGGATTATTTATTGCAAAAAAAGGTAATCGTGTGGATGGGCATACATACATAGATAGTGCTATTAATAATGGTGCTATTGCAGTTTTATGCAGCGAAGATATTAATTTACCAGAAAATATAACAAAAATTGTCGTAGAAGATTCTATAGAAGCAGAAAGCTTTGTAGCTGCAAATTTTTATGATAATCCATCTAAAAAACTAAAAATTATTGGCGTTACAGGTACTAATGGCAAAACTACTACTGCTACAATGATTTATCAATTACTAAACAACCTTGGTCAAAAAGCTGGCCTCATCTCCACAATTGTTTATAAATACGGCAATATAGAGTTACCCGCTATTAATACTACTCCCGATGCTATAGAATTAAATAAATTAATGAATGATATGTATTTGGATGGATGTAAATATGCAGTTATGGAAGTGAGCTCTCATGCTATTGTTCAAAAAAGAATATGTGGGATAAATTTCACTGGTGGCATTTTCACTAATATTACGCATGAACATCTTGATTATCATGGCAGTTTCGGAAATTACATAAAAGCTAAAAAAACATTCTTTGATAATCTGCCTACTAATGCATTTGCATTAATAAATATAGATGATAAAAATGGTAAAATAATGGTTCAAAATACAAAAGCTAAAATTTATACTTATGGATTATCTCAGATGGCAGATTTCCATGCTCGCATTATAGAAAATACATTCCAAGGTCTTCACTTAAAAATTGATGGTAATGATACATGGTTTTTATTACTCGGCAGATTTAATGCGTACAATATCTTAGCAGCATATAGCTCGGCGATTATTTTAGGTTTTGACAAGCAAGAAGTATTATCTCAACTATCCAAAATACCTCCAATAAATGGTAGATTTAATATAATAAATAATAACGACACTTATATAATTATTGATTATGCTCATACTCCTGATGCTATAGAAAATATTCTAAGTACTATTAACGAAATGGATATTAATGGTAAAATAATAACTGTTTTCGGTGCTGGTGGCAATCGTGATAAAACTAAAAGACCTCTCATGGGACAAATAGCAGCACAGTACAGTGATATAGTAATAATAACCTCTGATAATCCTAGATATGAAGAGCCAGCAGATATTATTGCTGATATAGAAAAAGGTGTTCCTGCTAATCTAAATGCTAAAGTTTTCAAAATCGAAGATAGGGCAGATGCTATAAAGATGGCTATAAATCTAGCTAATAAAGGTGATGTGATAGTAATAGCGGGCAAAGGACACGAAACCTACCAAGAGATCAAAGGTATTAGAAATCACTTTGATGATAAAGAAGTGGTTTTGCAAATTATTAACTCTAAAAAAATTATTAATTAAAATATATTTTTTATGTTATATTATTTATTTACGTATTTAGATAAAGCTTATGACTTTCCAGGGGCTGGATTATTTAATTATATTTCGTTCAGAGCTGCTATGTCTGCAATTTTTTCACTATTAATAATTCTGATTTTTGGCAAACCTTTTATTAATTATTTGAAAAAGAAACAAATCGGTGAAGAAATCAGACATTTAGGATTACAAGCAGAAGATAGTAAAAAAGGTACTCCTACTATGGGCGGTGTATTGATTTTCCTAGCTATAGTGATTCCAGTATTATTGTTTTCTAAATTAGAAAATATTTATGTTATCCTAATGCTCGTAACAACATTTATGATGGCAGCTCTTGGTTTTGTAGATGATTATATTAAAGTATTCAAAAAAAATAAAAAAGGCCTGAGCGAAGCAGCCAAAATTATTGTACAATTAATTTTAGGGTTAATAGTAGCTCTAGTGATGTATAACAATCAAAATTTAGCTGTCAGAGAGCAAATATTTCAAACTAATATTGTAGAAGATGTACAAGAAACACCAGTGATGCGTAGTGCTAGTGATTATTTCGGACCAGAGCAAGTAGGCTCGCTCAAAACTACTATTCCTTTTGTGAAAAATAATCAATTTGATTATGCTAATTTAGTTAAATGGATTGGAGAAGATTATCAAAAATGGGCATGGTTAGTTTTTGTACCTATCATTTTAATAATAGTTCTTTTAGTAACAAATGGTGCCAACTTAGCAGATGGGTTAGATGGATTATGTGCAGGTACATCTGCCGTCGTCGGAGCTGGATTAGCAATTTTCGCCTGGGTATCTGGTAATTTTGTCTTTGCTAGTTACCTAAATATTTTATATCTACCAAATTCAGGAGAATTAACGGTATTTATAGCCTCGTTTGTTGGTTCTCTAATAGGTTTTATGTGGTTTAATTCTTATCCAGCAAAGATATTTATGGGCGATACAGGTAGTCTAATGATAGGTGGCATCATAGCTGTATTTGCTATATTAGTGAGAAAAGAACTTCTACTACCGCTGCTTTGTCTAGTATTTCTGATAGAAATATGCTCGTCTGCCATTCAAAGGTACGTGTTTAAATATAGAAAATGGAGATTTGGACTAGAATATGCTCAAAATCATAGAGTATTTTTGATGGCACCACTTCATCATCATTTTCAAAAAAAAGGCTGGCACGAGGTTACTATTGTCAATAGATTCATTATTATTAATATCATCGCAGTCATATTGGCTGTTATAACCCTTAAAATTAGATAATTATGAAAATCTCAGATACAGATAATTTAATTTACCTTTTAAATGATAATATTCAAAAACCTATTAATATTTCATTAGCAGAGAATATACCTAATCTAATTAATGATCAACTAAAAAATGTTAAAAAACCTTCTAATTCTTATCTCAAATATTTCACAAATAATTATAAAAGATTAATTGAGATTAGAGAAATAAATAATGTTAAATTTATAGATGATAGCTTTGCTACTAATAATTACAGTCTTTTTTATTCATTAGAAAAAATTAATAATCCTATTATTTGGATTTCTTTAGATAAACCAAACAATTATATTAACAATTCATTAGCAGAAATAATACAGAAAAAAATAAAAATTTGGATTACCATTACTAAGAATAAAAAAGTTTTCAATAGTGATTATTCTTATTTAGTTCCAGAATTTTATTCAGTAAAAAATCTATCTGCAGCTGTTAGACTGTCATTTGCATTTGCTGATCCTAATGATATCATTTTATTAGCACCTAATAAATCTAATATTAATAGTAAATTATATTCAAATAAATTTAAAAATATTGTTAACGAATTATGATTAAAAAGATATTCAAAATTTTCAAAGGAGATAAAACTATATGGATAGTATACTTATTTTTGTGTATATTCTCTATGATAGCAGTATATAGTACTATTGGAAATTTAGCATTTAGATTTAATGAAGGTAACACAACATATTATTTGATACAACATGTAATAATATTAATTTTTGGAATTGTATTAGCATATTTAGTTCATTTAATGGATTATCGCATTTGGGGCTTGATAGCCAAATTTTTATTTATTATTGCTATACCATTATTGATAATTACACTATTTAAAGGACAAACCACCAATGATGCAGCTAGATGGTTGCGAATTCCTGTTATAGGAATTTCATTTCAAACATCAGATTTTGCTAGATTTGCATTGATTATACTATTAGCTAGGATAGCATCTGCTAAACAAGATAATATAACTGATTTCAAACATGCATATTTACCAATGATAGCAGCTGTCGCTATCACAGTAGGATTAGTTTTCCCTACAAATTTATCAACAGCAATTTTGATATTAGCTACTGCACTATTAATAATGTACATAGCAAGAGTTCCATTGAAATATTTACTAGCTACAGTTGGCATAGTAATAGTCATCATAGGTATATCGATTTTGATAATGCTTCAGATGCCAAATAAAGGACGTGTGGGCACTTGGCAGTCCAGAATAGAAAGTTTTACAAATAAAGATGGGGAAGTGTCATACCAAAGAATGAAGGCTGATATAGCTATTGCTAATGGCGGATTTATAGGAAAATTTCCTGGTAATTCTACTCAACGTGGCACTCTACCTCAATCTCATACAGATTTTATCTATGCAATAATAATTGAAGAATTGGGTATGATAGGAGGCATAGCCGTATTACTTCTATATTGTGTGCTAATGTACAGAGCTATTCATGTGGGCAAACAAAGTAAAGGCTTCTTTGGTGCTTTTTTAGCTATAGGTTTTGGATTTTATATAGGATTTCAAGCTTTTGTTAATATGTCTGTAGCTGTAGGTCTCATCCCTGTTACTGGACAGCCTCTACCAATTATTAGTAAAGGTGGTACTTCTATTATCTTCACTTCTATAGCTATTGGCATTATCCAAAGCATAGCACGTGATTACCAAAAAAACTTAAATAAAAATGAATCAAATATCGAAGATAATGTAGTAGTAGAAAATGAAAGTGAACAATCAGTAAATATTATAACTACATGAAAAACAATAATTTGATTTTAAAAAAATACATTTGATTATGAATAAAATAAATAAAATAAAATCTTGGGTTATTTTCTCTGCTGGTGGAACAGGTGGACATATATTTCCTGCTTTAGCAGTAGCTGAGAGGCTAAGAGAGCTACACCCAGATCTCGGCATATTATTTATTGGCAATAAAAATAGAATGGAAGCTAACATTGTACCAGAGCATAACTTCCCTATAATTCTATTGGATATGCACGGACTGAATAGAAAAAATTTACTAAAAAATATTAATCTGCCTTTTAAGCTCATAAAATCTTGGATGGAGCTAAATAAAATTTTTAAAAGATTTAAACCCAAAGTAGCTATCGGATTTGGAGGCTATGTTACGTATCCTGTACTCAAATATGCTCAGTGGAGAGGTGTACCTACTATTGTGCAAGAGCAAAATAGTACTCCTGGACTTGCTAATATTAAGTTAAGTAAAAAAGCTTCTGCCATTTGTGTAGCTTATCCTACAATAAAAAATTATATAAAAACTCCTAATGTACATCTAATAGGCAATCTAGTAAGAAATGAAATCCTAGTGCCAATGGCTAAAGAGCAAGCTGCTAATTTCTGGAATTTAGATATAAATAAAAAAACTATCCTAGCTCTGGGTGGCAGTCTAGGAGCTAAAGCTATAAATGATTTTATTTGCAATATTTTACTAGATTTGATAAAAAATGATATACAATTGATATGGCAAACTGGTGATAAATATTCCATAGATAGTTGCATTAATCATGATAAAATAAATAACAGTATTATTGCTAAACCATTTATTAATGAGATGAGAGAGGCTTATACTATGGCTGATGTAGTAGTAGCTCGCGCAGGTGCAGGTACTTTAGCTGAATTAGCTGCTCTAGCGAAACCATCTATTATTATTCCTTCTCCTAATGTCGTGAATAATCATCAATACCTCAATGCTCAAGCTCTTGCTGATAATGATGCAATTATTTTATTAGAGGAAAATTTATTAGATTCTAAAGGAAAAGAAATGATTATGGATTTAATAAATAATGATTCTCTACAAAAACAATTAAGTGAAAACATTAGTAAATTTCATAATTCCAATGCTATGGATAACATCATCGAATTAATAGAAAAGTATTTAAAAAATTAATAGTAATGAAACTCAATAATATAGAAATTCAAAATATATATATGCTTGGCATAGGAGGAGTGGGCATGGGAGCATTAGCCCAATATTTTCTTTACTATGGTTGTCGAGTATATGGCTACGACAGAGCACGTTCAGAAATATGCGAAATTTTAGAAAATAAAGGAGCTAAAATTCATTATCAGCCTAATATTAATCTGATACCTAATGACATAGATATTGTTATTTATACACCAGCTATATCTATTGATTTTGATGAATTACAAATCATTAAAAATAGAAATTTACCTATTTATAAAAGAAGTGATATACTAGCAATGATAACTCCACAATTAGAAACATATGCTGTGGCTGGTTCTCATGGTAAATCTACTATTACTGCTATGCTTTCTCATATATGGAGTACCGCTAATAGAGATTTCATCGCTATGGTAGGAGCTGTTGTCAAAAATTATGAAAATAATTTTATTATCAATGGTGAACCCAAAGAATTCATTGTAGAAGCAGATGAATATGATAAAACTTTTTTGAAATTCTCTGCTGATACAGGAATAATAACATCTATAGAACCAGATCATTTAGATATTTACAAAAATTTCGATGCTTTAAAAGGTGCATTTAGAGAATTTGCTAATAAAATTAAAAACGAAATTTGGATAGATGAAAATGTGAATTTGCAAACTGATAAAAATATAAACACCTATGGCTTGTCAAATAAATCAGATATCTACGCATATAATATACGGTTAGAAGATGGGAAATTTGTTTTTGACATTTACTCTAATTACCATCATGTAAAAATAGAAAATCTAAAGTTGAATATTGCTGGCATGCATAATATCAGGAATGCAACTGCGGCGATAGCTATTGCCTTATCAAAAAATATTAATATAGATCAAATAAAAAAAGCCATTAAAACCTATCCTGGATTAAAAAGACGTTTAGATTTAATTTATAATGGTAAAAGTAAAAAATATTATGATGATTATGCACATCATCCTACTGAAATAGATACATTATTTGATACGTTAAAAACTTTATATCCTGATAAGACTTTTTGTGCCATTTTTCAACCTCATTTATATAGTAGAACTTCATATTTAGCTGATGATTTTGCCTCTTCATTATCTAAATGGGATAGAATAATTTTATTAGATATTTATCCAGCCAGAGAAAAACCAATCGATGGTGTTACATCTGAATGGCTATTAAGTAAAATCGACAATAATAATAAATATCTAATGTCAAAAGATGAATTGTTAACAAATTTAAATAATATTAGCGAAGATATTTTAGTAACTATTGGTGCTGGAGATATAGATAGCCTCCGAGAACCAATAAAAAATAAATTAATGGAATATGAAGCATAAAAAGTGGTTAATAGCATTAAGTATTATTTTACCAATAATAATAATTATTGGCTGGCTAGTTATTAGAGACAGGTCAGCAGCCACTTCTATTTCTCGAATAAAGATAAATATAAATACAGCAGACACTAATAAAATAATAGATTCTACTTATGTATTAGATCTAATTTACCAAGTTACTCCTAGAGTGATAGGAGTGATGATAGAGGATTTCCCATTAGATAAGGTTTACCAAACTATTAAAAAATCAAATTACGTAGAGAATGTACTTTGTAATATTAAATTAGATGGTACACTAAAGATAGATGTCTGGGCACGTTGTCCTTTATTGCATATCATTGCTAATAATGGTTATGAATGTATTATAGACACTTCTGGATTTATAATGCCCGTACCTAAAAAGTATAAATTATATATTCCCGTAGCATATGGCAATATTAATACAAAAGTACAAATTGGTTCTAAATTAAAAAATATCAAATCCTACACTTATGAATCAAAAGATTTTACTGAATTAGATAAGCTCTATTATCTAGCAAAAAATATAAAAAATGATGAAGTAGCAAAATTACTATTTTGGGATATTTACGTAGAAAATCAAAAATCTTTCTATCTATACCCAATTGTTGGCAATCAATATATACGGTTAGGAGATGTAGATCAGATAGATGATAAACTAAAAAACATCTCAATTTTCTATCATAACATACAACATATTTCAGATATTAGTAATTTTGTAGGATTTGATTTGAGGGTACCACCACAAGTAATAGCAATCAAGCAATTATGAAAGAGATTTTAATTTTTAAAAATATATAATATGAAAAAACAAAATAATAATTCAGAAGAACAAATCTACGTGGGACTAGATATAGGCACCACAAAATTAGCAATGGTCGCTGGCAAACAAAACGCAGATGGAAAGCTAGAAATCATTGGACACGAAGTTTCTACTAGCAAAGGTGTGAGAAGAGGAACAGTTATCAATGTTCAAAAAACTGTTGATGGACTGAAAGAACTCAAAACAAGAATGCTAAATGATTTCGGTATAGACGTAGGAGTAGTAAATCTCGGCATCGCTGGCAAATATGTGGAAAGTCTAAATGTAGAACATAGCATGATGCGCAAAAATCCTAGAATCATGATTACTGAACAAGAAATAAATGATTTTTTAGAAACAGTAAATCATATGCTCAAACAACCTGGTAAGGAAATCATACACTTAATACCACAGGAATATACTATAAATGATGAAAGTGGAATAATAGATGTAATAGGCGCTGTAGGTACTAGTTTGAAATGCAAATTTCATGCCGTCGTAGCAGATATGTCTGCCGTAGAAATGTTGAAAAATTGCGTTACTATGGCCGATATGGATATAGCAAATATTATGCTGGAACCTATAGCCTCAGCTAAAGCTGTATTAGAAGAACAAGAAAGAGAAGGTGGTGTAGTTTTAGTAGATATAGGTGGTGGTACTACTGATATAGCAATAATTAAAGACGATATCGTTAGACATACTTGTGTAATACCTTTCGGAGGAGAAGCTATCACAGAAGATTTAAAAAATGGATTATCTCTTTTAAAAGATGAAGCAGAAATTTGTAAACTAAACTATGGGAATGCTATACCTGCTGATGTGAATCCTAATGATGTAATCGCTTTTCAAGCAATGAAAAATTTCCCTACTAGGGAGTTTTCTCTTAAAGCAATTAGTGAAATTATTAGTGCTAGATTAACAGAAATTTTGGAAACTGTAAATTATGAAATAAATTTATCACAAATATCCACTCCATTGATTGCAGGTATAGTGCTAACTGGTGGCGGTTCATTAATAAAAAATACTACTCAATTAGCTTCATATATTACGGGAATGACTGCTAGAATAGGTAGCCCCAATCACTTATTATCGCATGATACTCCTAATACATTACTTTCGCCACAATATTCTACAGTTATAGGTCTCCTACTAAATGCTATAGAAAATGACAAGTATAAATTCTCTCAAAATAATAAACTAAATGATACCAAAATAGCAGCCCCACAAGAAAAAAAAGAAAAAAAACGCAAATTTGATATTTTCGGTAATCTATCAAATTTCTTCGATTAAAAAAATTAATATTATGGAAAAACAATCATTTGAATTCATATTGCCAACATCAGAATCACCTATTATTAAAGTTATGGGGATAGGTGGTGGTGGATGTAATGCTGTCAAACATATGTTTGACAAAGGCATCAAAGGAGTAGATTTTGTTATTTGCAATACAGATGTGCAAGTTTTAGAATCTAATCCTATACCTACAAAAATCAAATTAGGTGAAACAGGATTAGGAGCAGGCTCTAAACCTGAAATTGCCAAACAAGCTGCAGAAGATAGCTCCGATGACATTAGTAAAATTCTAAAAAATAATACTAAAATGCTATTTATCACTGCTGGTATGGGCGGTGGCACAGGTACTGGCGCTGCACCAGTTGTAGCTAAAATTGCTAAAGAATTGAATATCCTTACCGTAGCTATCGTAACTACTCCATTCATGTTCGAAGGAAATATACGATATCAACAAGCCATGACAGGCATCGACGAACTACGTCAAAATGTAGATGCTCTACTAGTAATACATAATGAAAAATTATTTGATCTTTACCCTGAATTGAAAATTAGCAATGCCTTTTCTATAGTAGATGATATCTTATTAACAGCTGCTAAAGGTATAGCAGAAATAATTACCGTTCCTGGAGTAGTAAATGTAGATTTCGAAGACGTAAAAACAGTGATGAAAGATAGTGGAATAGCTTTGATGGGAACAGGATATGCTGAAGGCGAAAATAGAGCTATCAAATCTCTCGAAACAGCTATTCATTCTCCATTATTAAGTGAAATTTCAATAACTGGTGCACAAAATGTATTATTATATATCTCCTATGGTAGTGATGAACTAACTATTAGAGAATTTAATGAAATGACTTCATATCTAAAAAATGAAACTGGCGGCGCCAATGTAATATGGGGCAACTCTTTTAATCCAGAATTAAATGGAGTACAAGTAACCATTATTGCTACAGGTTTCAATGCAAACAATTCTACAATAAATGCTAATAAAAATTATGAAAATAAAAACTTTAATTCTTTAAATACTGGTGAAGAAAAAATTGGCTATGGTAGAAACTATAAAGACGAACAAGAATTAGAAAAATTAGAAAATGAACCAGCATACATTAGAAAAGGTAAAAAGATAAATTTAAATGCACCCACAAGTGGGAATATAACTGTTAAAATAAATAAAAATAATACTACTATTGGAGAGAATAATTACTTGTATAAACATGTAGATTGATATAATTCTATTACAAGGAACTCATCTATTGTTTTTACTTAAAACAAATTTTTTTTCACCTCTCACATCCTTTTAAATTATTTTACCTTTCTTATTTTAAAAATAAGATTTTTCCTATGGCTTGCAAATAATCCTGTAAGTTATTCAATATTTTTTTAAGAAGTTGCCAATTTCAAATTTTACGTTTATTAAATTAAATTTACCTTGGAAGAAAAAAATAAATAAAAATATAAGAAAAATAAGATCTTGATTTTTGCTAATAAAGAAAGCGGAGAGAGGGGGATTCGAACCCCCGATACCCTTTGACGAGTATCGCAGTTTAGCAAACTGCTGGTTTCAGCCGCTCACCCATCTCTCCGTAAAAATTTTTGCAAATTTAAAAAAATAATTTTATTAAAAAAAATATTAAATTAATTTTTTATAGGTTTATAATGCAATTGTGTATTATAATCTTTTATTAAAAGCACAATTTCATCATAGTTAGTCTCTTTTAATTCTTTTAAATCAAAAGATAGTGTCATGTTTACTTGCTTCTTACCAGTTGGGATAGTGTTATTATCTGGCTGTAAAATTAAAACTGCTTTTGGTGGTAGTGATTTCATCAATGCTCCATTCCATATTAAAGTAAATTCTGGTATTTTTTTATTCCCTATAAAAGAAATTTTAATTTTCAAAATATCGTTTTCTATCCATGCATTTTCTATCTTATAAAAAGGCTTATAATCAACCAATTCCATAGTAGTAGACTTTATTACTTCTTTACTATTCTGTTCCATATCTACTATCTTTTGTGCTTTACATGAAACAAAAAATAACAAAAACAAATTTAAATACAATATTTTTTTCATTTTATTAATTTTAGTCAAAATTATAATATTTATTTCAATTGGATACAAATAATTAAAATATTGGTGAACTTTATTTATATTTTTTTAATTAAAACACTTTTTTTATTAAGCTATACAGATATTTTATTTAATTGCATTTGATCTTTTACTTGATTAATAAAATCAACAGTTTTTTCATTACCTACATAAATCCCAGATATTGAATTTACATTTTTTAAAATATAATAAAATTCATTCCAACTATCATCATCTAAGTCATTATTCGGTATAATAAAAAAATCTATACCTATAAAATCTTGATGCAAATATTTATTATCTACATAATTGGACAATAAGAAATATTCATCATCATTATAAAAAAATGAAAAAATTGGGAAATCTACTATTTTATTTTTAATTATTAAACTCAAATATGGCTGCTGAACTATTCTAGTAACAAGATGATTTTGTAAAATTATAGCAGCTTTGTAATCAGTTATATGCCACTGAATTAGATATATTTTTTTACCATTACTCTTATCAGCTTTTGTAATAAAAAATTTTTTCTTTGACATATATTGCAATTTAAAAAATAATATTAAATTATTTTTAGATAAATCCTAGATCTTCCAGTAAATATTTAATATCAGGTTCTTTACCACGGAAATCAAGATACATTTGCTCAGCATCTTTTTTACCACCAGGAGCCAAAATTGTTTGTCTGAATTTATTTGCAACATCTTTATTAAAAATATCACCTGTTTCTATAAAAGCATGATATGCGTCACAGTCCAGTACTTCACTCCACAGATAGCAATAATATCCAGCTGAATATCCACCAGAGAATATATGATTAAAATAAGTGGAACGATAACGTGGCTTTATCTCAGGTATCAGACCAATTTTGTCCATAGATGCTTGCTCAAAAGCTCTTACGTCTAAATCATTCACTTCTGTTAAAATATGATAATCCATATCTAAGTATGAAGCTGCTAAAAATTCAGTTTTTGCAAATCCTTGATTGAAATATTTTGAATTTGTAATTTTTTCAATTAAGCTATCAGGTATTATCTCTCCTGTTTTATAATGTTTAGCATAAAGTTTTAACATTTGTGGCTCAAAAGCCCAATGCTCTAATATCTGAGATGGTAATTCTACAAAATCTCTTGGCACATAACCAGATAACCTTTTGTAAGTAACATCAGAAAAGAACCCTTGCAAAGCATGACCAAATTCATGGAAAAAAGTTTCTACTTCATCCATAGATAATAAACTAGGATTATCACCAACAGGTTGAGGGAAATTACATACAACGCTAACTAATGGAGTAATGTTTTTATTATCTTTATAATATTGATCTCTGAAACTAGTAGTCCAAGCTCCACCTTGTTTATTGTTTCTAGTATAATAGTCTAAATATAAAATAGCTAGATGAGAACCATCATTATCTATGACTTCATAAACTTCTACATCAGGATTATAAACTGAGATATTATCTAATTTTTTAAAAGTAATACCATATAATTTATTAGATAAGATAAAAACTGCATCTCTAACTACATTTAAACTAAAATATGGTTTTAAATTATTTTCATCTAAAGCATATTGTTTATTACGAATTTTTTCTGCATAATACCACCAATCATAATATTGTAATTTAAATGTATCACCTTCAATATTAATAACTTCTTGCATTTCATCACGTTCCAATATAGCTTTTGCAATGCTAGGGCTCCAAATTTGATCGAGTAAATTATAAACATTCATTGGATTTTTAGCCATTCTATCTTCTAAAACATAATCTGCATATGTTTTATACCCTAATAAATTAGCCTTTTGTAAACGTAAGTTTAGAATTTCCTTAATTAAATTTTTATTATCATTTTCGTTATCATTGTCTCCACGCATTAAATACATATCATAGAGTTTTTTTCTCAATTCACGATTAGGACAATATTGCAAAAAAGGAATCATTACAGCTTTATCAGTAGTATAAACCCATTTGCCTGGCATATTACGCTCATTGGCAATTTTTTCACCAGTAGCTATGAGACTTTCTGGCATTCCATTTAAATCATCTTTATTATCTATTATCAATACATTATTATTGTTATCTTTCTGCACATTCATTCCAAAATTAAGAGTCAATACTGATAATCTTTGATTAATATCTTTAAGCTTTTGCTTGTCAGAATCATTTAATAAAGCACCCGCTCTCACAAAATCTCTATAATACAATTCTAAAGTTCTTTTTTGTTCATCATTTAATCCTAAATTATTGATTTTTTCATAAAGAAATTTTATCTTCTTAAAAAGTTTATCATTTAATAATATTTCATCATTATGTTTAGATAATAATGGGAAAACTTCTTGTGCTACTTGCTCTAAAGTATCATTATAGTTGGCCTCAATCAAATTAAAAAGTATAAGAACTATCTCATTAAGCTTTTCGCCCGAATTATCTAATCTAACAATACAGTTTTCGAAAGTTGGCTCAGTTTTATCCTTAATGATTTTTTCTATTTCTTTTTTGTGCATATTCATCGCCTCCATAATTGCCGGCTTGAAATCATCAGCATGAATTCTATCAAATGGTGGCGTACTATATGGAGTATTCCACTCTTCTAATAAAGGATTTTTTGCTTTTTCACAACCCATAATACCAAATATTAGAATTATTAATGTAAAAATTGTAAGTACTTTTTTCATAATGGTAAAATTTATAATTAGAGAACAAAAATAAATAAAAATATTAATTGTAAGATAATTTTTTTTATAAAATCAATAAAAGTTGTAAGAAATATACAACGAATAACTACAATCCCTTATTTATCATCCACCTCCTACAACACATTTTTTCTCATATTAATTTTTTTTTTATATCTTTGTCAATTAAAAATTTTATTCAAATGAAAAAGATTTTGTTTGTAGTTCTTATTTTAGCAAGTTTGTTATTAGCTTCGTGCAAAACACGTGAAACATGTCCAGCTTATAATCATGGTTCATCTGCACAAGTATCCAATACTGTAGTAAATGATAATGCTTGATATTTTATTTACTTAAATTTATTATAAAAACAGTTAATTATGGGAAAAGGTGATCAAAAATCTAAAAGAGGTAAATTGTGCCGAGGAACATTCGGAAAAACTAGACTTTCTAAAAGAAATAAACGCAGAATGCTAAAAAAGAAGGCTAATACTAGCGAAAATAAATAGTATCTTTTATGGATGTTAACTGTGCATACTGTTTAATTGAATTAAACAGTATGTATGAATTTTATATTAATGATTATACACTATTTTTATGCCCATTATGTGGAAGCATAACATTAGCTCCTCAAAATCATTATAATGATTATCCGACATCTTATTTCGGTTCTGATACTAAAAAGTTTTCGTTTCCATTTATTCAAAGAGTTATAGATTTTTTCCAACATTATAAAGGTAAACAATTATCTAAATGGCTAAATAAAAATGTCAATATATTAGATATTGGTTGTGGTGATGGCCAAATATTAACTTCTTTAGCTAAAAAAAAACATGGTAATTTCGTCGGCATAGAGTTAGAAAATAAAGCCTTACAGAGAGCAAAACAAAATAATAAAATAGAAGTTTTATCTACAAATATTTTTAATTATTTCCCTAATATCAAATTTGATATGATTATTTGCAATCATAGTTTTGAGCATATTTACAATCCTCTTTCTCTTATTAAACATGTTAATTATTTATTAAAAAAAGAAGGGGTTTTTTATATAAATATCCCTAATGCTAATAGTTTCCAGTTCCATTTTTTTAGATCTAAATGGCTTCATCTAGATCCACCCTATCATTTGCATATACCTAATATTTCGAAATTTTCCTTAATATTGGAAGATAATGGGTTTATAATTAAAAAAATTAATCATTTTAATTTTATTCAAAATATCTCAAGCTTTATCTTGAGTTTTGGCAATTTTTTCTTTAAACCTTTTAATAAATTATTTAATATTTTAAAAAATCCTTATCCCATTTATAAAAATATACTCTATATTATTATTCTTTTAATTTTAGCAGTATTGTTAATATTACCAGCTACTTTAGAATATATTATTAGTGGTTTTATAAAAAAAGGTGCTACTGTAGAGATAATAGCTCAAAAAATCAATGATATTTGATAAAATTTTGATTTTCATAATAAAAATCAAAATATTTGTATAATTACAAAAATATTATTAATTTTATAGTTAATTTTATAAAATTTGAGGTAAAGATTTATGGGATTTGAACTAGTAAGTGAATATCTACCAACAGGAGATCAACCAGAAGCTATCGAGCAATTGGTCAATGGGTTAAATAAAGGAGAAAAATATCAAATATTGATGGGCGCTACTGGTACGGGTAAAACTTTTACTATGGCTAATGTCATTGCTAGTGTAGAAAGACCTACTCTCATCATAAGTCATAATAAAACTTTAGCAGCTCAGCTTTATCAAGAGTTCAAAAGATATTTCCCTGATAATTTAGTAGAGTATTTTGTTTCTTATTATGACTATTATCAGCCCGAGGCTTTCATTCCATCTACAAACACATATATCGAAAAAGATTTGTCTATAAATGAAGAAATTGAAAAATTGAGATTAGCAACTACAGCTGCTTTAATGTCAGGACGTCGAGATGTGATAGTAGTGGCTTCTGTTTCTTGTATTTATGGATTAGGAAATCCAAATGATTTTTTAGCTAATTCTTTTAATATTAAAGTAGGTCAACATCTTAGCTCTAAACAATTAATAGAAAGACTAGTAAATGCTATGTATCATCGCGAAGATATTGAACTAAAAATAGGTACTTTCAGATTAAAAGGTGATACTCTAGAAATTATGCAAGGTTATGGTGAGATAATTTATAGAGTCTTATTCTTCGATGATGAAATAGAAAAAATCGAATCCTATAGCGGTATAGATTATTCTCTTTTATCTACTCCACATGAGGTCACTATTTATCCAGCTAGTATTTTTATGACAACTAAAGAAAAATTATTCCATGCTATTGATAGGATTACGCTAGATCTAGGAGAGCAATTAGAATTCTTAAGAAAAAATAATAAGTTCGAGGAAGCTCAACGTCTAGAAGATAGAGTTGTCAATGATTTGGAAATGATGAAAGAGTTAGGTTATTGTAGTGGTATAGAAAATTATTCTAGATACTTCGATGATCGCAAACCAGGAGAACGTCCTTTTTGCTTAATAGATTATTTCCCACAAGATTATTTAATGATAATAGATGAGAGTCACGTTACTATTCCACAAATCAGAGGTATGTATGGTGGCGATAGAACAAGAAAAGAAATTTTGGTAGAATATGGATTTAGATTACCATCTGCTATGGATAATAGACCTCTTACCTTTGATGAATTTGAATCTTTGATTAATCAAGTGATTTATGTAAGTGCTACACCAGGTGATTTTGAATTTCTGAAAACTGAGGGTGTTTTTGCAGAACAGATTATTAGACCTACAGGTATCCCAGATCCCGAAGTTTTTGTTAGGCCTACTAATAATCAAATTGATGATATGTTAAATGAAATTCAAAAAGTACGTGAGCATGAAGGTAGAGTTTTAGTTACAACTTTAACAAAAAAAATGGCTGAGGAGCTTACTTCTTATTTAACTGATCTAAACATCCCTACTAGATATATCCATTCTGATGTAGAAACTCTAGATAGAGTAGAAATTCTTAGAAGTTTGAGAGCTGGTGATTATGATGTTCTAGTCGGTGTCAATCTACTACGTGAAGGACTAGATCTACCTGAGGTAGAGCTAGTAGTCATCTTGGATGCTGATAAAGAAGGTTTCTTAAGAAATTATAGAAGTTTAATACAAACTGCTGGTAGAGCTGCTCGTAATGTAAACTCTAGAGTTATCCTCTATGCTGATCGCATCACTGAGTCTATGCATAAAATGCTTGAAGAAACTAATAGACGTCGTGAAAAACAAATTCAATATAATTTAGAGCATAATATCATTCCTACTACTGTGAAAAAAGATATTAGCGATTCTTTGATTTATAATGATTATAAAGATCCTAATAGCGGTATTGTAAAAATTTACTATGTAGCAGATAGCCAAACTCTCTATTATGGTGAAAAAGAATTAAATGATAAAATTAAAAGCTTAGAAAAAGAAATGAAGCAAGCTGCAGAAGAATTAGATTTTGTAAAAGCTGCTTATTTTAGAGATCAGTTAGCTCAACTAAAAAAATTAGCTAAACTCTAATTTTATTTATTTTTGTAAATAAAATAATTGCAATGGCAAAAAAAAGCAAAATCTTTATATGCAGTAATTGTGGTGCTACTTATACTAAATGGCTGGGGAAATGCACTAATTGCGGTGAATGGAATACTATTGAGGAACAAATAATTGATAAAACTGAATCTAAATCAAAAAATCTTTTATCTATATATCCCAAATTAATTCAAGACATTAGCTATGATAATTTTGAGAGAATTAAGCTTCCTAGCGATGAACTGAATAGAATTTTAGGTGGTGGATTAACAAAAGGCTCAATAATATTACTAGCTGGTGAACCTGGAATTGGTAAAACTACACTTTTGATGCAAGAATTGATGCGATTAAATGGTTCTACTGTTTTATACATCTCTGGTGAGGAAAGTTTAGGGCAATTAAAATATCGCAGCGAGAGACTTGGTGAACCACATTCTGAATTTTATTTGTTTCATGAAGTATCTCTTCCTAATATCATTCAGGCCATTAATGAAGTTGCTCCAGATTTTGTCGTTGTTGATAGTATACAATCTATTGCTGATCCAGATTTATCTGGTTTCACTGGTAGTCTGCAACAAATAAGAGAATGTACTGTTAAATTAGAAGAACTTGCTAAAACTAAAAATATTCCGATTTTTATCATTGGTCATATTACAAAAGAAGGATTCATAGCAGGTCCTAAAGTATTGGAACACGTTGTAGATACTGTCATGCATTTCGAGGGAGACAAAAATTACGGTTACCGTATTTTAAGAGTTTTAAAAAATCGCTTTGGTCCAGCTCCAGAATTAGCAATCTTTGAAATGGTACAGGATGGCTTAAAAGAGATAAGTAATATTAGTGAATATTTGCTAGAAACTTATAAACCTGATACTCCCGGTAGTAGTATAGCTGTTGTCATGGAAGGTAATAAACCTATTTTAATTGAAGTGCAAGCTTTAGTTAGTTATTCTCCTTATGGAACTCCACAGCGTTCATCTATTGGCTATGATCCTCATAGATTGGGTATGCTACTAGCGGTTCTAGAAAAAAAATTAGAGTTAAGGTTAAATAATAGAGATATTTTCGTAAACGTTACGGGTGGTATTCGTATTTATGATCCTGCTATAGACAGCGCCGTTGTTGCTGCAATCATTTCTTCTTATAATGATAAAACATTACCTCATTTAATGGCTTTCTCTGCTGAAATAGGATTAAATGGTGAGCTGAGATCTGTCTCTCAGTTACAAAAAAGAATACAAGAAACTTCCAAATTAGGATTTAAACATCTTATTACTGCTCCTATTAAAGAAAATTCTATCAAAGAATATAATAACGAACAAATTAAATTAAATTTCATAGCCAATGTAGTAGAGCTGGCTAATATTTTGTTTGCTTGATAATTATTTTATACTAATTAACTTATTGAAATAAGCGTTTAGCTAATAAAGTTTTTATCAACATTTTGTATTATAAAAGAATAACTTTACAATAATTAGTAAGCTCGAGCAATACCGCATTGGGAAATGATTTGTAATAAAACAAGCAAGCAGCGTTGGATAGAAGGGTTTACACTGTTTGAGCAAGCTAAAGCTTGCGAGTTTGTAAACCCCAAGAGGTGATTGCGTAGTTTTATAACTACCCTGTCAGGCTTTGCCTGACACCCCTTCGGAGAAGGGGAATCGCACACCGTATTCCCCTCTTATAGAGGGGATGTCTCGTAGAGACAGGGGTGTTAGCATGAGCGGAGACTTTACTTTTGTTACTTTTCTTTGTGTGGTTGACAAAGAAAAGTAAATTAGATAATAACCTTAATAATTCTTAATGAATCTAACCTAAAGGTCAGGAAATTATAAGCTATGACTATTGATAAACTTTAATGTTATTTTATTAAAAAATGGAACTAAAAGGCTTATAAATGGAACTCTGTGAACTCTGTGCAATATCTTGGCGTTCTTTGTGGTAAAATAATTTACCCACAATAAACGTTATAGAACCATTTTTATCAATTGAAAAAAGAAATTATTTTTTTAAATAAAAAATAATTTATAATTTTGCACTCTAAAATTTAGAAATATGTATTTAACACCAGAAAAAACAAGAGAACTTGCTATAAAATTTGGCGGAAGTGAAAAGAATACAGGTGATACATCTGTGCAAATAGCTATTTTGACAGAAAGGATCCTGCATTTAACAGATTATATGAAAGAAAATAAAAAAGATTTTTCTGCAAAACGTTCTCTATTGACTATGGTTAATAAACGCAAACGTTTATTAAAATATTTAAAAAGAGAAAATTACGATAAATATATAGATGTTACTAAACAACTTAATATTCGTAGATGATTTTTCAAAGATAAATCTATCTTTTTCAAAATTTAATGAACCTTTTTTCAAAATTTTAAATATAATTAGTGTATGATTTGTGCTAATTATATTTTTATTTATTAATAATAAAAAATTATCAGATGCAAGAAATTAAAGAGACAATTAATCTACCAAATGGACAGGTAGTAGAAATATCAACAGGCAAATTAGCTAAACAAGCTGATGGTTCAGTAATAGTGAAATGTGGAGATATGATGCTTTTAGCAACTGCAGTTTCCAAAAATGAACCTACTCCAGACGCAGATTTTATGCCATTAACAGTAGAATATCAAGAGAAATATGCTGCAGCAGGACGTTTCCCAGGTGGTTTTCTAAAAAGAGAATCTAGACCATCAGAATATGAAATACTTATTGCTAGATTAGTAGATCGCGCTTTGAGGCCCATTTTCCCCGAAAACTATCATGCTGAAACTCAAGTATTAGTATACCTTATTAGTGCAGATCCTAATTATCCACCAGATGCTTTTGCAGCATTAGCAGCATCTGCCGCACTTACTATTTCAGACATTCCTTTTGACCAACCAATATCAGAAGTAAGAGTAGCTAAAATAAATGGTGAATTTAAAATAAATCCCTCTATTGATGAGATAGAATCTGCTGACTTAGATTTAATGGTTGGTGGCACTTTAACTGATATTAATATGGTAGAGGGTGAGAGCAAAGAAGTAGACGAAAACACTATCATAGAAGCTCTCAAGATAGCTCATGAATACATTAAACTAGAAATAGAAGGACAAATGCGTCTCAGAGATAAAGCTGGAAAACCTAAACGTATCTATGAGCACGAAGTAAATAGTGAAGAAATTAAACAAAAATTAGAAGATTTCTGTTATGACAAAGTTTTATCAGTGGCTCGTGAACATTTAACTTCTAAAAAAGAACGTCAAGAAAAATTCGATGCAATAAAAGAGGAATTTTTAAATCAATTCACTGAAGATGAGAAAGCTGAAATAACATCAATGGTAAATAGATATTTCCATGATTTACACAAAAGAGCAGTTAGGCAAATGATACTAGAAGATGGGAAAAGATTAGATGGTCGCTCTTTAGATGAAATAAGACCAATTTGGTGCGAAGTTAATTATTTACCTTCTGCTCATGGTTCTGCTATTTTCACTCGCGGAGAAACCCAAAGTTTAACCACAGTTACTTTAGGTACAAAACTTGATGAACAATTAATAGATGGAGCAGTCTTCGAAGGGACAAGTAATTTTTTATTACATTATAATTTTCCACCTTTTTCTACTGGAGAAGTTAAACCATTACGCTTGGGGCGTAGAGAAATAGGACATGGAAATTTGGCTCTTAGAGCATTAAAAAATATGATAGTACGCAATGAAGATAATCCTTATACTATAAGAGTAGTATCTGATATATTAGAATCTAATGGCAGCTCATCAATGGCTACGGTATGTGCTAGTTCTTTAGCACTTATGGACTCTGGAGTTAAAATGAGTAAACCTGTATCAGGTATCGCAATGGGACTAATAATGGATGAAACTACGGGTAAATATGCAGTGTTAAGCGATATATTAGGAGACGAAGATCATCTGGGTGATATGGACTTCAAAGTAGCTGGTACAGCTGATGGCATAACTGCTTGCCAAATGGATATAAAAGTAAAAGGTTTGTCATTTCAAGTTTTATCAGAGGCTCTATTACAAGCAAAGAAAGGAAGATTACATATATTAAACATAATGAATCAAACTATTTCTGCTAGTAGACCAGACTATAAACCCAATGTACCACGCTATAAGAAATTAACAATTCCTCGCGAATTTATGGGTGCTGTGATTGGCGTCGGTGGCAAAGTGATTCAAGAACTACAAAGAGAAACTAATAGCACTATCGTAATAGAAGAAGCAGGTGAAATGGCTGTAGTAGATATCTTCTCTACTAATAAAGAAGGATTAGAAAAAGCTGTTAATAAAATCAAAGCTATAACTACTGTTCCACAAATAGGTGATGTATTTGATGGTATTGTGAAATCTATCCAATCTTACGGAGCTTTTGTAGAAATATTACCAGGTAAAGAAGGCCTATTGCATATATCAGAAATTGATAATAAACGTGTAAATGATGTAAATGATTACTTTAAAGTAGGTGATCATGTTCAAGTAAAAATATTAGATATCGATACTAAAACTGGTAAATTTAAACTTTCTCACAAAGCATTAATTAAAAATCAAAATAATAATTCAAATAAAAAACAATAATTATAAAAAACTCTTGTATTGATAAGTTACAAGGAGACGTGGAGACTGGGAGACTTGGTGACGAGTAGATGGTGTGAAAAGGCGACGGGGTGACAGGGGTGATGATGAGTGTTAAGCTTGAGTATTTTCTAATAAACTACTCAAGCTTAATTTATTATTTGTGCTCATTCGTGTGCATTCGTGGACTACTTTAAACTAATATCTCACTAAATTCCTAAACTTATATACAAATTGATAATTGATTTATAAATAATTTTTATTCAAAAATCAATCATATCGGGCAAACCATCCCAGGTACTAGTTGAGCTTCTACAGTTAAAAGTAATTCTCCATTTTCTGAAACTTTGTAAACAAAGCCATTGTGCATGTAGTCTTTTACATCACTCACCCAGAAACAGTTAGCATCATCATCCCACATTAAATAATACAAATTAGAGCTACTAGACACACTGAATAAAGTATTGATAGTCAATATGTTTTGATCATCAATACTAGCATATTGTATAGCATTATTATTAAGAAAATACATTTTCCCATTTTTAATAATTAAATATGATGGATAATCATTGTTATTAGGAAAAGTCCAGGATTGCTCAATTTGATAATTATTGAAAGAAATTTTTGAAATTTTAGCATTCTCCTCGTGCATATATCCACCAGTTGTCAATACCCATAAGTAATTATCTTTATATACAATTGTTTGAGGTTCTATACCAACTAGTATACTATCTATCAATAGATTCTGCGCTGGATCGATAACCATTACAAATTTATTAGCTTTTCCGCTATAATAACTAGACCAAGCTAATCCATAAATTTTACTATTCACTTCAATTATTTGCTCTATAGGTCTATCACAATATATTTTAGAAATATTATTGTCTACAGCATTTATTACATACAAATAAGGTTCTGTGAGGCTAGATATATAAATATGATGCAAATCTCTAATAAATATTTCTCTGGGCGATGGTATATCATATTCACCGAGAAGTAAAAAATTATGTAAATTTACCATATAAACTTTATTAGAATTATTCACAGTGATTATAGCCGCATCATCTGAGATGGCTAATCTATAAGGAGTATCACCAATTAATTTTTTATTAGAATAATAAAAAATTTGATGTCTAACAGTCTGAGAAGCATAATCATAATAAGAAATTTCACCATTTCCTTGGCCAAAAAGTCCTTCATTTACAATAAGAATTCCATCTTTTATGAGACTATTATCATTATTGTTATCTACAGGAGTCTCATTAGGCTCATCATTATTACAACTAATAAAAATGAGAGCAAAAATTAAAAAAATAAATAAATTTAACTTTTTCATAATTTTGTTTTTATTGGTTTAAAAATTATAATTCAAAATGAATGGAAAAAATAAAATATCTTTTAGGCATAGGATACCATGCTACAGTATAATAATTGGCATTAGATAGATTTTTTACCCATAAGCTATAGAGTATAACTATTTTTTTAATATTGTGCCTGTAAGACAATCCAAGATTATGAATCGAATACCAAGGCAAAAATCTATCATTCTCAAAAGTAGTAAAACGTTTAGAATTGTATGAAAATTCATAATTTATCACCCAATGATTTTTTATAGATACATCTATGATCTCATTAAAAATATATTTAGGTACATAAATAAGCTCTTTATGAGCTTCTCTATCTTCAGCGTGCTGAACTAAAAAATTTGATGAAAAACGTAAGACAAATTTTTTAAATGAAAAATTCAACTTCCAGTTAGTCTGTAAACCATATTGAATAGTTTTATTAATATTAATAGGTGTCCAAATAGCTTGATTGTCAGAAGGTTTCCATTGTATTAAATTATCAGTAAAATAATAATAAGGATTAATTTCAAATATAGAAGCTATAATACCTTTATTCAGTATCCATTTCATTTTAATATCAACATTATTACTTGCTTCTGGCTTTAGATCTGGATTACCACCTGGCACCCAGTACAAATCATTGAATGAAGGCAACCTTTCTAGATGACTAAAAGCACTAGATATAATAAAATTGTGATTACCAGATTTACATTTTTTACTAATACCTAATCCACCTTGCGGATAAAAATTTTTAAAATTTTTAATTTGTAATTGCTCACTGACCCAGAATTGCCAACCATTTTTTTCATAATTATAAATAAAAGATTGATCTGTAATATATCTGTAAGCTATTTTCTGATATGCTGAGCTATTCAAATATTGATATGCCAACCTAATTCTCATCAATAATTGATGTTTATCCTTAGTGAAAATAGATTGATGATAAAACTGTGGAGCAAAACTTTTAGAAATAGTCTCAGCTAAAGGAAAATAAGAATTGTATTTGTACTGCTCACTATACCACCCTAAAGAAGAATAATGTTGCCAATGATAACTAGATGACCAATTATATCTAAGATAAAATAATTGAATATCATCATTTTGTGTAGCGTCTTTATCTATTTGTGCAGTTAAAATAGATGTAGGTATTTCATTAAGATGATGTTGCAGATTAAATCCAGTTTGCCATTTATTAAATTTAAGGTCAAAGGCTAATTGATGCCCCAAATGTTCATTGTCTTTTTTCTTTTCCAATGTATCGTTATGCATTGGATTATTGAAATTATAATAATTTTTATCAAAATTGCCATTATATTGCACCCTAAAAGCATTGCCATCAGGTAATTGCTGCAATACAGAAAATCCAAAATCATTATTATTTATATTTGCAAACGAATAATCAACATTATATTTATTATTATCAGATAGAATAGATTCTACTTCTATTATAGAACCTAAAGCTCCAGGATAACCTAAAGAAGAAAAAGCTCCTTCATAGTTACTAATATTAATATTATTTGAATAAAATGATGACCACAAACTCTGCCCAAGAGAATAAGATAAAAGTGGAATATCATTCCATATCAATAAAGTATGTCCAGCACCAAAACCACGAAATGACATTGATGCATTCTGAACGCCATATTCTTTAAGATAAACTGGCATTTGCTTATTAATCATATGTAACCATTGCCTTTCAGCAATAGGAATGAAAAACATAGAATCATCAATAGAAATAGAATTAATATGAGGATATAGCCTACCCAGCTTTTTATTAAAATCTATGATTTCAACTTTGTTTAAATATATAGTATCCTGAGAATAAGAATGGTATGAGATTAAAAAAAATGTAATAAAATAAAATAAAACTATCAATCGTCGTAAAAATTTAATCATTAAAATGATTTTTAACAATTTCTACTCTTTTTGACCCCGAAAAGAATAGTCCTATAAAGGATAAAAAGTTTTAGCAGGTCTTCTGGCTTGCTCACCTCTACCACCTTCCCATCTGAAAACAGATAGTGGTTAATAATCTAAAAGATAGAGGCAATAAAAAAAGAGCTCACAGCTGCGGGCACAGCTCGGGATTCACACCCGATTCCCTATTAGTTTATTAATCAAGACAGGATGATTAATTAACACTAAAACTATTGGCAAAATTAAAAAGAATATTTTATTTAGAAAAAATTTAAAAGATATCATATAAAAAATTATTCCGAATTTTGCTAAAAAAATAACAGTATGAAGATTAATTCAATTTTAGTGCATGGTAGTGAAATCGATGACGAAATGGGTAGTGTGGTAACCCCGATTTATCAAACATCAACGTTCAAATTTAAAGATGCCCAACAAGGAGCAAATAGATTTGCTGGAAAAGAAGAAGGCTACATTTATACTAGATTAGGCAATCCCACTATTAAAGCTTTAGAGAAGAAATTAGCACTTTTAGAGCATGGATATGATGCATTAGCATGTGCATCTGGTATGGCTGCAGTTAATACAGCACTATTAAGCTTATTACAAGCAGGAGATCATATGATCAGTACTGATGCTATATATGGTTGTACATTTGATGTATTTACTGAAAGCTACTTAAAATTTGGTATAGACATATCTTTTGTGGATACTTGTAATCTTGACTTAATAGAAAAAAACATTAAGCCAAATACAAAAGTGATATATTTAGAGACACCAGCTAATCCTACATTGAAAATAGCAGATATTGAAGCTATATGCAAAATAGCACAACAACATAATATATATGTAGTCGTAGATAATACTTTCGCATCACCCATTCTCCAAAATCCCATTGACTTAGGAGCCGATTTGGTCGTACATTCACTTACTAAGTATATTAATGGCCATGCAGATATCGTAGGTGGCGCTGTAATTGCAAAAACCAAAGATTTATACGATATTTTATATCCTACATTTAAGAATATGGGATTTAATATGGACCCACATCAAGCTTTTTTAGTAGATAGAGGTTCTAAAACTATGAATTTGCGTATAATAAAATGTCAGGAAAATGCACAAAAAGTTGCAGAATTTTTAGAAAAACATAATAAAGTTGCTTCAGTAGCATATCCTGGTTTAAAATCTCATCCACAATACGATTTAGCAAAAAAACAAATGCGTGGGGCAGGTAGTATGATTAGTTTTGAGCTAAAAGGTGGTTATGTAGCTGGTCAGAAACTAATGAATTCTGTAAAATTAATAACACTAGCAGTATCATTAGGAGGAATAGAAAGTTTGATTCAGCATCCAGCATCTATGACCCATGCTCATGTATCAGAAGAAGCTAAAAAAGCTGCATTTATTACTGACGGTCTTGTTCGTTTATCTGTAGGTATAGAAGATATTGAAGATTTATTAGAAGATTTAGATCAAGCATTACAAAAAATTTAATTAATTTATAAAAAATTTTCAGTTTAATTTTGTTAGTTTAAAAATTAAGATTAATTTTGCACTCACGATTTTGAGAAAGAAAAAGACAATGTAGCTCAGTAGGTAGAGCACATCCCTTTTAAGGATGGGGTCCCGGGTTCGAGCCCCGGCATTGTCACTACAATATTTTGTATTTTCTAAATAAGATATCCTTCTTAAAAAAATAATTTACTTTATTACAAAACATATTATCAAATAGAAATTTTGATAATAAGTAATATTTTAAAAGTAAAAAGATAGGGAACTGTTTTGAAGAGGTATAAGAATTTTTGTTTTGAAATAAATATGTTTTTAGTTATAAAAAGTTTTTATATTTGTAAAAATATTATAATTATGGATAAAATATTTGAAGAAGAAATAGATGTCTTTGCCCTCACTAAAGAAGAAGTACGCAAGTATTACGACAATTTATATAATAAAATAAAAAATGAAGGCAAAGACATTGTCGATTATCAAGAGCAAAAAGCCATGTCTACAGGCATACTTTGCCCAGATTGTAATAGCAGCCACGTAATCAAAAATGGCTTACAAAATGGAGTACAAAATTATATGTGTAAAAATTGTAGACGGCAATTCCGTGTTACAACCGGTACTTTTATGTATGGCATTCACCACAGAGATAAAATGCTCGAATACATCAAATGTATGTCTGCAGGAATGACTTTAAGAGAATGTGCCAGAAATGTAGGTATTTGTCTGCAAACGAGCTTCTTTTGGCGACATAGAATTTTAAGTGCTTTGCAATCTTTTGAAGATAATGTTAATTTCTTTGGAGTAGTAGAATTAGAAGAGTTACTAATGAATTATTCCGAAAAAGGCAAAAAGAAGCGTGACAAGAAAGAATTAAAAAAGCTAAAGAAAAAGAAGCCAACGAATGTAGCAGTATTAGCTGCTACAGATAGAAGTGGAAATATTTTGTTCAAAAAATTAGAAGATAAACGAGTTCAGGCTGAACACATATCAGATTTTCTAAAATATAGGATATCTGAGAATTCAGTGGTATGCGGCAGCGATAAAAAAGCTTTCAAAACAGTTAATGCTGAGCACATCAAACACAAAGAGATAACTTCTAAGAAAAAGAAGAAAGATGGTATATACAGTGTATCAACTGTTCATAAGAAGATAACAGCTTTTGTTAGCTGGATATATTATAAGTTTCGAGGAGTGGCTACAAAATATTTAACAAACTACATTATGTGGTTTGTGGTTAAGGGTAAATATTTGGCAGATAAGATTATAGGAGACACGGGGAGGTTGTTGAATTTGGCGGCGTCGGATAGGCGGGCATGGGATCGGTATAGCGATTTAATGTCTCAAACATATTTAATTCATAACATTTAAATATTTTCTTACACTTCCCTTTATAAAATTTTTTCAAAATTTTATAATCCAACCAATCCCCTCAACTATTTATCCTTTCTAATAATACTAGTCATCTTTTGTTTAACGTCTGTAATTTATGTATAAATAACTTAACCTCTTTAAAATTATACTCACATCAATCTGGCTCACAAAAACACATTTTATATATTCATCAAAGTTAATCTTGATTTTTATTTTTTTGAAATTTCTCCCCTACCCTATTTATTTCCTCCAAAGATTTACATTATGAAACCAAAATGGTTTATAATCAATGTTTCTAAAAAGTTTCCATGTGAAAAAATTATTTGAAATTTTTGTACGATAAAAATAATAACTTTTAGAATACATTTCATCTCTAGATCCATATAGCCATACTTCTGTGTTATAAGTTCTATATATGTAATTGGGCTGTCCTTGTACTATGTAAATTAATCCTCTATCTGTTTGCCAACCAGGTTGTATATCTGTAAAATATCTATTTGCATTTATCACTCTTAAATAATATTTTTTTATTATTTCTGTTGCTCTTCGTATATCTCCTATTTGTGCTAACCAAAAGGAATCTACCGCTCGTTTGGAGTTGTCTGAATTCATCAATTTATTGAATTCTGTTTCCGAAGTTATATATCTCATTGGTGGTATTAATTCTTCTTGATATTTAATTTCTGGAAAATATTCTGGAACTATTATAAAAAAAATGCCAGTAGGAGTAGTATCTATGTTAATACTTACTAATGTATTCATTAAATCTCTGTTTGCTACTAATGGGTTAGTTGCTGATATTTGTAATTCTTTTATTTTTGATAATTCAATATTTTTATTGTTTAATTCTACTGCAAAGGGCGGTGCTGCTATAGGAGGGAATTTATATACAATGCATCGAAAACTATCTATATTTTTTATTAGATGTTTTATTTCTAATGTATCACCGATGAATAGTAAATGATTATTTTTTAAATTTGTCTGAAACCATTCATTACTGTATGGATTAGATTTATCAATATCTATAAATTTAGAAAATGTATTTTTATTAGATCTCAGGTAAACCTTGCAATAACCTTTAAAATCATTATTAATTTTTAATTCTATCAGAGTATCCCAACTATTAATAGTATCTACAATTTCAAAATTAAAATTTTTATATGTTAATATCTTATCTAGGGTGTCAAAGATTTCAATTTTACATTCAATATTCGCATATTTATAAGTTGTATTTAAAGATAAATTTGTAAAATGTAAGTTTGTCGTATCTAATTGTAAATAAAAAAAGCTAGTAGAATCATTAACATGAGAGAATGAAACATTAGCATTTATGCTATTAGAGCCAGATTGATAAATTTCTTTAAATGCAAAACTATTAGAAATATTTGAAGTTTTGCAACTATACAATAATAATAAACATATAATAATTAAGGTAAAAATTTTTTTCATTTTTTAATAGCATTTGAGAAATCTATACGATTTTTGATTGCTTTACCTAATGTGAGTTCATCTATATATTCCAGATTACCACCTATTGATATACCTCGCGCTATTGCAGAGAAAGACAATGAGTCAAAATCTTTTAACATATTAAAAATATAGTAAGCGGTAGTATCTCCCTCTACTGTAGCAGGTAGAGCAAAAATAATTTCATTTATTTCATTATTGTGAAGTCGTTGAGGTATATCATTAATATAAATTTTATCTGGAGTAATGCCATCTAATGGTGAAATTAGTCCATTCAGCACATGATAATATCCATTATATACTCTCGAACGCTCTATAGCTATCAGATCTTGTATATTCTGCACTATACATAGCATGGAATAATCTCTAGTATTATCTGAACAAATATTACATATCTCTGTATCAGATACATTATGGCATTGATTACATAAATATAAATTTGTGCTAAGCTGATCTATACTTTCACTTAATTTTTTTAAATATTGTTTGTCTTGTCTAATAAGATACATGACTAGACGTGTAGCTGTTCGCTCACCAATGCCTGGCAACTTTGCTAATTCATTTATTGCATTAGACATAGTTTTAGATAAATTCTCTATCTCCACTTTTTTATCAAAATTAAAAAATTATTTTTTATAAATAAAAACAGATTATAAAATCAAATAAAAAATATGATAATTATCAATTTTCTTCATTTTAATTATGATATTTAAAAATTATTACATAAATTTGCATTAACACAAAAAACAAAAAAATTATGATTACATTACCTTCATTACCATTTGAAAAGAATGCACTAGAGCCTTACATCAGTGCTACCACATTAGAATTCCATTATGGGAAACATCATCAAGCATATGTAGATAATTTTAACAAATTATCTGCAGGTACTGAATTTGAAAATATGCCATTAGAAGAAGTTATCAAAAAAGCTACGGGAGGAATTTTTAATAATGGAGCACAAGTGTGGAACCATACTTTCTACTGGAATTGTTTAAATAAACCAGACACTACTAAACCGTCTGATAAATTATTAAAAGCTATAGAAGATCAATTCGGTAGTTTAGATAATTTCAAAGAACAATTTTCTAATGCAGCAGTTACACTTTTCGGCTCTGGATGGGCATGGCTTTGCAAAGATGAATTTGGCAAACTACACATCAATCAGACATCTAATGCAGATAATCCTATAAAAAATGGATTAACGCCAATTTTAACCATCGATGTATGGGAGCATGCTTATTATTTAGACAAACAAAATAGACGTCCAGACTATGTGAAAGATTTCTGGCATATATTAAATTGGGACTTTGTAAATCAATTATTTTAATTGTCTATTTTCCTTAATATTTAGTAGAGGTATCATGTGAGGTGCCTCTGCTTTTTTATTTTTATAACAAAAAAATAAATATAGAAAATAAAAATTATAATAATTAATAAATTGATATCGTTTTATTAAATAAATTGCTATGCTAAAACATTCAATTTCAATTATTTTAATAACATTTGCATTATTTATTAGTTGTAGTAAAGATAATTGTTATGACAGTAGATTAGAAAAAACGCATTCTGGTATTTGTCCACAAAATTATGATCCCGTTTGTGGTTGTGATGGAGTTACATATTCTAATGAGTGCATTGCTGCAAGCCATGGTATCACTCATTTCACTAAAGGACCTTGTAAATAAATAAAAAATTTATTTATCTTTGCAAGAATAAAACCATTTTTCAATGAAAAAAATATTAATTTCAATACTATTTGTTTGCTTTGTCATATTGCTTTCAGCTCAATCTAAAAGAAATCTTAGCAATAATGAACAATATCATTATATGAATTTCAGAGATGCTATGATATTTTGGGAAAGCTTCGAAGGTGCAGATTTCCCTCCTGCTGATTGGTCTCAAATAATAACTGATAGCTCTTTTACTTGGGAAAAAGCTAGTAGTTTTCCTCTAGATGGTCAATATTTTGTTCATGTATTGTACGATGAGCAAGATACATCAAAATGGCAAAATGAATGGTTAATAACAAAATCTATCAATCTGGTTGGATATCAGACTGCTATTTTGAACTTTTATTTTCAAATGTCTAAGTATTGGGGAATAAAACCTTATGATAATTATGATCTATATGTAATAGCAGCTGCTGATGGAATAAATTTCACAGACACTATTTGGAGTGAAATGAGTACAGATACATCTACTTGGTCTAGCTGGGAATGGGTAAATGCTCAAGTAGATTTAACCGATTACGTTGGTAGCAGTGATTTAAAGTTGGCTTTTGTATATTATGGGCGTGACGGAGCCGAAGGCTCTATAGATGCTGTGTCGATTTCTACTACTGGTGGATTGCATGATAACCATTCAGATATTTCACAGATTTATCCTAATCCAGTTAGTGATTTTTTATATTTAAAAGCTCCTATTAATTCACAAGTAAATATTTACGATTTATTAGGAAATGAAATATATCATGGTATAATAAATAATAATATTTATAGAATAGACTTTCAGAATTATCCTAGTGGTATTTACATTGTACAATTAAAAGATAAAAATATAAATAAAACAATTAAAATTATTAAAAATTAAAGTAAAAAACACAGTTATGAAAAAGAAATTTTTGTTATTAACATTATTGTTATTGATTGTTAGTGCATATAGCTCATTTGCATGTACTAATTTTATTGTTACCAAAGGAGCCAGTGCAGATGGCTCAGTGATGATAACATATTCAGCTGATAGCCATGTGCATTATGGCGATTTATATTACTCTCCAGCAGCAGTATATCCTGATGGAGCTATGCTAGATGTTTATGAATGGGATACGGGCAAATATTTAGGTAAAATCAAACAAGCAAAAAAAACTTACAATGTTATTGGTAATATGAATGAATACCAGGTAGCTATTGGTGAAACTACTTTTGGTGGTAGAGAAGAATTATTTACTCAGAGCGGTGCTATTATAGATTATGGCAGCTTGATGTATATAGCTCTACAAAGATCCAAGAGCGCTCGAGAGGCTATACGTGTAATGGCTGAGTTAGTCGCTGAATATGGCTATGCTAGTGAAGGTGAATCATTCTCTATAGCAGATAAAAACGAAGCATGGATAATGGAGATGATAGGTAAAGGAGAAGGTGAAAAAGGTGCTGTATGGGTAGCTGTACGCATACCTGATGGCTATATCAGTGGACATGCCAATCAAGCACGCATCAGACAATTTACTTTAGCTAATGGCAAAACTTCTATTACAGAGAAAGATTTCGAGAAAAAATTGTATGACCCTAAAGTAGAAGTTATCTATTCATCAGATGTTATAGAATTTGCTAGAAAAAAAGGCTGGTTTAATGGCAAAGATGAAGAATTTAGCTTTTCAGATACATATCATCCTTTGACATTCGATGGTGCTAGAACTTGTGAAATACGTGTATGGAGTATGTTTAGACAGGTAGCAGATGGTATGGATGAATATATCGATTATGTTAGTGGCAAAAATCTTTCGCATCGTATGCCACTTTACATAAAACCTAATAGAAAAATTTCTCTCCAAGATATGATGTTTTTTATGAGAGATCATTTAGAAGGAACTCCTTTTGATATGCGTTTTGACATCGGTGCTGGCCCTTTCCAATTGCCATATAGATGGAGACCACTAGATTGGACAATCGATGGCCAAAGATATATTAATGAACGTGCTACTGCTACTCAACAAACAGCTTTTAGCTTTGTTACTCAAAGTCGTAGCTGGTTGCCAGATGAGATCGGTGGTATTATCTGGTTTGGTGTAGATGATGCTGCTAGCTGCGTTTATACACCTATATATTCTGCAAGTAGAAAAGTACCTCATAGCTATGCTCAAGGTAATGGCGCAATGATGAAATGGAGTGATGATGCAGCTTTCTGGGTTTTTAATCAAGTAGCTAATTTCGCTTATACACGTTATAATATTATTCACCCAGACATCGAGAAAAAACAAGATTCTCTCGAAACTGCTTTTATTAATAAAGTTAAAGAAATTGATGCTTATGCATTGCAATTGCATGAAGTAAGCCCTTATCAAGCTATTGATTATGTTTCTACATTCTCTGCAGATAATGCTGATAAATTAGTAATGTATTGGAAAGAATTTTATAAATTTCTATTCCTCAAATATATGGATGGGAATGTGAAATATGTAGTACCAGGTGAACGCAATCCTAAAGTAGAATGGCCTGGCTACGGCGAGGAATGGTATAGAAGAATAATTCAAGAGACTGGCGATAAATTTAAGGTAATAGAATAATTAGATAAACTATAATGAGACTATTTTAAACTTGAATAATATTTATCCTAATATTTTATTAAATTTTATTAAACTTATATTAATTAATTGGAATTATTATTTTAATTTTGCACCTAAATTTGTATAAAAACTTTATAAAAAAGTAACGACATGAGTAATGAAGAAATGAAAGAGCAGCTATCAATGAATAATGATGCTGATGTTAATAATCCTCAAGCTGAAATCGAAAATACTGATAATAAAGAATTAAAATACCAAATAGAAGAGGTAAACGATGAAGAAGAAGATTTCGAAGTAGATGAAGCTGATAAACAAAGATATGATAAATTAAATTTAGATCAAATAAATGAAGAGTTTGCTAAAGTTTTAGAAAATAATGATTTATCATACATTAGACCACGTGTACTCAGATTATATGATCTCCATCAAGCTATCTATGAGAAAGAACTAAAAGATATATCTGCTATTAGCGATGATGAACAAAAACAAAAAACAGAGGAATTACTACAAACTAAAAAAGATACATTTGATAAACTCTGGAAAAAATATTTAGATAGAAAAAAATTATTAAAAAATCAATATCTACAATCCCTCGAAGATAATTACCAAAAAAAATTAGATATTCTCGAACAATTAAAAAATATCATTGACAACAATGAAATTCCTCTAAAGGAAGCTTTTGATCATTTTAATAAAATCCAAGAAGAATGGAAAGCTATAGGTGCAGTACCACATAACAAAGCTAATGACCTATGGATGCGATTTAATCATTATGTAGATCAATTTTATAAAAAAGTTGAACTACTAAAAGAAATGATAGAAATAGATCAACGAAAGAATTTAGAAGCCAAAATAGAACTTTGCGAAAAAGCTGAGTCTCTACTAATGGATAAATCTATTTCTACAAAAGAAGCTTATAAACAAGTTTATGAACTTTTTGATCAATGGAAACAAATAGGACCTGTACCTAAAGATAAAAAAGATGAAATATGGGAAAGATTCCAAGCTGCTCTAGATAAAATCAAAGAAAACTACCGTGTCTCCATAGAATCTCAAAAACAACGTAGAGAAAGTAATCTAGAAGCTAAAAAAGCCATTATAGATAAAATGAAACAAATACTTTCCGAAGAAATAACAACTCATGACCTATGGCAGAAAAAAACTTCTGAAGTTCAAGATTTATTCAATGTATGGCGATCTATAGGTCCGGTACCACAAGAGTATAATGAAAGTATTTGGAAAGAATTCAAAGCATTGGTAGATAAATTTTATCAAGATAAAAAAGAATATTATGAAATTCTAAAAACCGAATGGCAAGAAAATTATAATAAAAAATTAAGTATAGTTAAACAAGCCGAAAATTTGGTAAATAGTAATAACTGGAAACAAGATACTCGAACTATACAAAAATTACAAGAAGAATGGAAAAAAATTGGTTTCATCCCTTCAGAAAAAAATGAATATCTATGGCGTAGATTCAGAGCTGCCTGCGATCAATTCTTTGCTAATAAGGAATTGTATTTCGCTAATCTCGCTACTCAAGAAATTGAAAATTTATCAAAAAAAGAAGCTATACTCAAAGAACTAGACGAATTCCAATTTAATAATAATCCTAAAGAAGATATAGAACGTTTAAAAAATATACAACGTCAATGGTATGAAATAGGTAATGTACCTTATAAAGACAGACAAAGAATACAAGATGCTTTTAGACAAAAAATAAATCAACTTTTTGACCAACTAAAAGGCAGCAGAATATATGAAAGTAATGAGGAATTTAAACAACGATTAGAAAATATTCTACATAATAATAGCGGCATCAAAGAAGCTAAAAACGAACTATATAATATTAATAATCAAATTAAAAAATTGCAAGCAGATATTCAAACCTGGGAAAACAATCTTTCTTTCTTTAAAGCCTCTGCTAATGCTGAATTGCTACTACAAGAATATATTAAAAAAATTGATAATGCTAAAACTGATCTGAAATATTTAGAAGAAAAAGCAAAATATCTACGACAAGCTATAGATTCTTCTGAAAAAGAATAAAACCCTATTTGAGCAAAATATCAATATTAAATTACAATTTAGCTTAAAATATTTTACAATTTATTTGTAATTTAGCTATTTAATGTGGAGAATGTAAATAATGTTTTATTATCCTGATGATTTACCTAATAAAATTTATTTTGATTTTATAATTGACAATCTATCTTCATATTGTGAATCACAATATGGTAGAGAACTTATTAAAAATATAAAACCTAGCTCTGATATAGACGAGATATATCAAGAATACGAAGTTTTAAAATTAATAAGTAATTATATACAAACAAATAATATTTTTTCAACTAAGATCGATGGTGATATACGTCATGAGCTAGAAACTATATATCATGAAGGCTTTGTTATTAACACAGAGATGCTAAATCCATTACTGCAATTGTTAAATATTTATAAACAGCTAAATAAAATCACAGCCAGCAAAGAGATGCATTTGCTAAAATCTAAACATGTGAAATTCGAAGAAGCCGATCTATTATTGGACACACTAAAAAACATATGGTCATATGAAGGATTCATTAGAGATGATGCATCAAATGAGCTAGCATCTATCAGACGCCGCATTGATAGTATGCAACGAAACATAGATAAACGCATAAATGAAATTGCTAAAAATTGGCTAAAACAAGGTATAATTGCCGATGACGCTAATATTACAATTCGCGATCATAGATTAGTAATACCCATAAATCCAGAAGCTAAAGATACTATCAAAGGTATAATAATAGATGAATCTGCAACGGGACAAACTATTTATGTAGAACCACAAGAGGTTTTCGAGTTAAATGCTGCTCTGCAACGTCTATATATTGATGAAAAAAAAGAAATATATCGTATCCTGAGAACATTTACAGATGAATTAATTCCTCATATAAATAAACTACTACAAATTATTGATGAAATAGCATATGTCGATGTTATTAAAGCAAAATATTTATGGAGTATAGAATATGACGCTACTATACCAGTAATCTCAAATGTGCCTCAAATAATATTAAAAAATGCGTACCATCCTTATTTACATAATATACTTAAAGAACATAATAAAAAAATTGTACCATTGAATTTGACTATTTCTAATGAGAACAGATTTGTAATAATTAGTGGTCCTAATGCAGGTGGCAAATCTGTAGTTCTACTAACTGTGGCAATAATACAATGGATGAGTCAATGTGCAATACCAATTACTGCTGGTGAAGGTTCTAGAATAGGTTTATTTCATAAAATATTTATGGATATGGGAGATAATCAATCCATAAAAGATGAATTGAGTACCTATGCTAGCCATTTACTAAATATGAAATTTATCATAGATAATGCAGATGATAAATCATTGATTATTATGGACGAATTAGGTACAGGCACTGAACCTATAATGGGTGGTACTATCGCAGAGCTTGTCATAGAAGAATTATATAAAAAAAATAGTTTCGCTATTATTACTACACATTTTCATAATCTGAAGCTTTTGCCAATGAAATATTCTCAAATGCAAAATGCTGCTATGCTCTTTGATAATGACACATTTAGCCCTACTTTTATCTTATCTCAAGGTATTCCTGGCAATTCTTTTACACTAGAAATAGCTCATAAAGTAGGTTTGCCAGAAGATATCATAGAAAAAGCAAAAACTCAACTAGGCGATAATAGAATAGAAACTGAGAAATTATTGGTGTTTTTGGAAAATGAAAAACGTAAACTAGAAGAACAAAAAAATCAACTATCTATAGCACAAAACTTTGTAACTGATTTAATTAAAAAATATAAAGATAATATAGAATTTCAGAAGAAAAAACAAAATTACTTAGCTAAAAAAACTAAAAATGAAATAGATGAAATTTTTGATAAATCCAACAAAATCATCGAAAATACTATACGAGAAATAAGAGAATCTAATGCTGATAAAGAAAAAGTTAAAAATGCCAGAAAAAAATTGGAATCTGAAAAAAAGATTATTAATGAAAAAATAAATAAATTATTTATAGATAATGATCCTTCAGAAGACAAAAAAACAATTTTTAATGTAGGTCAACTGGTAAAAATCAAATTAACTGGTGAAATAGGAGAAATAATAAGAATATCTGAAAATCAATTAACATTAGTAGCAGATAATAAAATTTTACAAATAAGTGCAGATGCAGTAGAAGTATTAGATAAAAAATTAGAAACTGATACTAAAAAAATTAAAGTTAATATAGTCAGTAGAACAGAAAATTTCAGTACAACATTAGATATACGAGGCGATTCAGTAGAAAATGCTATTAATAAACTAGATAAATATCTAGATCAAGCATTACTAATTGGAGTTCCCAAAGTTTATATTATACATGGCAAAGGCTACGGTATATTAAGGAAAGCTGTTAGAGAATATTTAAAAGGCTTTTCAAATTTGCTTAATTTTGAAAATGAAGCAGATAATAGAGGTGGCGATGGAATAACAGTAATTAGCTTTAAAGAGAGATAAAAGTTGCTTTTTAAAAAATTATTAGCGAAGGATAGGTTATAATGGGGGGTGAGGGATAAATAATTCTTTATAAATTTATATTGGATAACTAATTAAAATTTTTTATATATTTGTAAAAAAATATTAAAATTATGAAACAGATAATCGAAGACGTAGACGAGTATATCTCTATGGGCAAGCAAGAGAATCTTGCATTTTTAGATAATCTATACAATTTATTGTTAGAGAAAGAAGCTGATGCAGTTGATTATCAAGAGGTAAAAACTCTGAGTGCTGCTCCTCTGTGTCCCAATTGTGAAAGTAGTAATATTATTAAAAACGGTAGGCAACAAGGGCAGCAACTTTATATTTGTAAAGATTGTGGTAGAAACTTTAGAGTTACTACTGGCACTTTCGTTTATAAAATTCAAAAACGTGAAAAGATGCTTGGCTACATTCGTTGCATGCTTGAAGATAAAACATTACAACAATGTGCTGATGAGGTTGGCATAAGCTTACCTACAAGCT
>Ga0209537_1000356_pt1 | contig 56512 bp, 55 predicted proteins | sample BioPla4DNA1_FD_187698 | JGI IMG/M metagenome (GOLD analysis project Ga0209537, IMG submission 187698) | Biogas fermentation microbial communities from Germany - Plant 4 DNA1 (SPAdes) (version 2) | ecosystem: Engineered > Bioreactor > Anaerobic > Digestate | place: Bielefeld, North... | reverse complement strand
GCGGGAGACCGCCTGGGAGAGTAGGTCGTTGCCGGATTTTATATATTCCTCAGTAGCTCAATGGCAGAGCACTCGGCTGTTAACCGAGGGGTTGTTGGTTCGAGTCCAACCTGGGGAGCCAGAAAAATGCCGATACATTTGTATCGGCATTATTTTTTTGAAAATTTCAATTCATTTTTACGTATTTTAACTTTTTACAAGTCTATAACAAATTCATGGTAAAATATCTTACAGATACAAAGCCTATAGGGGGTTTCTCTTTGGCATATATATTTAAATATTTATATTGTTCAGGCATATATATGATGTTATAATAGCAAAAAATGGATGATGGGAGAGAAAAGTCATGAGCAACCGGTCCATAATCGGGCTGCTTCTTATAGTTTTAGGGGCAGTATTTATCCTTAACAATTACTTTGATATATTCGACAGTTTCGGAAGCTGGTGGCCTCTGCTGCTTATTCTGATCGGCCTGGTACAGCTTCTAAAGCGCGCCTCATCCGTATTCGGGGGTTTGCTCCTTATCGCCGTTGGTCTATTATTCCTGGGAAAGAACTTAAATTTCATTCCTGGCAGGCTGATCTTCCCTCTGATTCTGATCTGCATCGGCTTATTCTTTATTTTCAGCCGTATTGGCGGCACCAGGCAGGAGAATGCGGATTACATCCGGTATTTCACCTTGTTTTCAGGCCTGGAGACAAATAACCAGTCTCAGAATTTCAAGGGCGGCAGTGTAGCGGCTGTTTTCGGCGGGTCGGAAATAGATCTCCGGGAAGCACGGCTTTCAGACCAGGGGGCTGTTTTGGAGTTGACTGCCATGTTCGGGGGAGTGGATCTTATTGTCCCAAAACACTGGAAAGTGGAAGTTAGCGGCATGCCCATCTTCGGAGGATGGGAAAACAAGGCCGTCTATGAAGGCGGCAGTGCGGATGATCATGTACAGGTTCTTAAAGTAAACTGCACCGCAGTTTTCGGCGGCATAACCATTAGAAACTGAGAGAGGAGAACACCTTTCCTATGCTGTCGTGAATAACCAGGTCGGCCTTGCTGTCATAGGGAGTTGCATCCTTGTTTATCAGAACCAGCTTATTCCCCCTGTAATATTCAATAAGCCCGGCAGCAGGGTATACGACCAGAGATGTTCCGCCCACTATCAGCATGTCAGCCTGGTAAATATATTCAATGGATTTATTCAGGATATTCTGATCCAGCATTTCATTATATAAAACAACATCAGGCCGCACGATCCCGCCGCATTCACTGCATTTTGGAACTCCACGGCTGTTTAAAATATATTGAAGATTATAGGTTTTCTTGCATTTCAGGCAGTAATTCCGGTGAACGGATCCGTGAAGTTCCAGCACTTCCTTGCTGCCTGCCATTTGATGCAGGCCGTCAATGTTCTGGGTTATTACCGCCTTAAGCTTGCCTGTTTCCTCCAGCTTTGCCAGGGCCAGGTGGGCAGCATTGGGCTTGGCGTCCTTATGTATCAGGTTGGCCTTGTAATAATCATAGAAGACTTCGGTGTTTTCCATGAAAAAATTGTGGCTTAACAAGTATTCAGGCGGATAACCATATTTCTTCTTAGTCTGATAGATACCGTTTTCACTTCGAAAATCCGGTATATTGCTTTCAGTAGAAACACCTGCACCCCCGAAAAACACAATATTTGAACTTTCAGAAATCATGGACTGGAGTTTTTGGATCTGCATAAAGGAATGCCTCCTTGTAATTGGTAAATCTTTAAGTTTATTATATCATGAAAAAATTTTCAAACATTTCTAATTTTTTAGTAAAAGGTGATTTACATTGGTATTCTCTGGTTATATAATATAATGGCTATAGAATGAGACATATATGTATACTATACAATTGAATATATAATGCGTTGAATTGAAGGATAACTTTTCAACGATAAAGGCAAACCACTGGAAACGGTGGGACGCAAAGCCACAGGGCCTAAATCCTTCGGGATATGGCAGCCGTGCTACCGAAAGGAGAGTTTTTTTGTGTCCAGAATTATTATTTCCATTATCATTACTGTCTTCTTAGTAGTGAGCCCCATAGTAGGTCAATTAGTTGATCAGCAGGCAGTTTCGAACATGCAAGAATCTTTATATATACAGAGCAATGAAAGTTCCAGAATATCAGGCAATGCAGGCAGCATCAACATCCAACCTGAAAACAAAACAGCTGAGGAGGTTCCGGCAGCAACAGAAGCTCCGGCAGAAGAAGCAGAACAAGATACAGAAGAATCACAGGAGACAGATACCCCAGAAGCAACACAAACTCCAGAAGCAGCAGAAACAGAACAGAAACAGCAAGAAACTAAAACAGGTAACCAAGCGCAATCGCAGCAGACATCCAGCAAAGCAGCATCTACCCAAAAGCCGGAATCAAGTTCCAAACCAGCACCAAAGGCCTCATCAACACCCAAAGCTTCGCAGGCACCCACAAGTACAGCCAATAAAGCGGGAGCTGCATCCAAACCAGCACCAACTGTTACACCCAGCCAGAATACAAGCTCTAAACCTGCGCCATCTGCTGCACCCAGCCAGAGCTCTACACCAAAACCATCACCTAAGGCAGAAGCGAAAAGTGAATCCAAGGCAGCTGAAACTAAGCAAACCGAGAAAGAATCTAAACCTTTAAGCAATGATAAAGTATTTGATACCAGCAAAGTAAATTCAGGCACCCTTGGCGTAAGGTATTATAACACAAGCGGCAAGAGAGTTAAATTGATGATAGAAAAGGGTGACTCCCGCTATACTTACAATTTAGCAGGCGACGGTTCCCTGGAAACATTCCCTCTTCAGTCCGGAAACGGGGAATACACGGTAAGCATAATGGAAAATACTGAGGGAAATAAATACAGGTATGTGCTAACCGAAAAAATTACCGTTAAAGCTAAGGATGAAAACTCACCTTACCTGGGTTCAGTACAGATGATCAAATGGAGCTCCAATATGGCTCCCATTAAGAAAGCCAAAGAGCTGACTTCAGGTGCAGGCAGCGATGATGCAAAGGTAAAGAAGATATATAACTTTGTTGTCAGCAATATCCGGTATGATAAAGATAAATTGGACAAGCTTCCCTCAACCTATGTTCCCAATATAGAAAGCACCTATAAGACCAAATCCGGCATATGCTATGACTTTGCTTCACTGACAGCAGCTATGCTTCGAAGTGTAGGAATTCCCACAAAACTGGTCAAGGGCTATGCGGATGGAGTAAAAGGCTATCATGCCTGGAACGAAGTCTACATGGGCGGCAAATGGGTAGTGATAGATACCTCCTATGACGCTCAGATGCGTGAAAACGGGGCAAGCTACTCCATGATAAAGAGCAAAAGTAAATACCAGGCCAAAAAGGTCTACTAAACAAGAAAACAGCAAAAGTCAACAGGAATATACCCAAACAGGAGCATCCGGCAACGGATGCTCCTTTAAATTTGGAAAAATGTGCATAATAATTGGTAAAGCCTGCTTATTATGCTATACTGTAATTACTAAACCAGACTATGCCGGCTGATTTTATTATTTTTTTGGGAGGATTTCAAATGAACCATATTGTCTGTTCAGTTGTAGTCCCCATGTATAATGAGGAGGAAGTGATTGGCGAAACCTATCGCCGGTTAAAAGAGGTGATGGATGAAACCGGTGAGGCATATGAACTCATTTTTGTCAATGACGGCAGCAGGGATCGGTCGGCAGAGATAATAACCGAGCTTGCACTTAAAGATAAAAACATCCGGCTTATAGACTTGTCCAGAAATTTCGGCCATCAGATAGCCGTTACGGCAGGGCTGGATTATGCCCAGGGACAAGCTGTGGTAATCATAGATGCTGATCTGCAGGATCCGCCGGAAGTAATTCCCCGCATGCTGGAAAAATGGAGGGAAGGATACGATGTAGTTTACGGCAAACGGCTTAAAAGGGAAGGGGAAACTTTTTTCAAAAAATTTACCGCTTACCTTTTTTACCGGATACTGGCTGCCCTGACAGACGGCAATATCCCAAAGGATACCGGAGATTTCCGCTTAATCGACCGCAAAGTATGCGATGTCATGAAGAATATGAATGAAAAAAACCGTTTTTTGCGCGGAATGATAAATTGGGTAGGATTTAGGCAGACGGCTGTAGAATATATCAGAGAAGAGCGGTGGGCAGGGGAAACCAAGTATCCGCTGAAAAAGATGCTTAAACTGGCTTCAGACGGGATACTGTCATTCAGCTACAAACCGCTTAAGCTGGCAACCTACATGGGCTTCCTGCTTTCTGTTTCAGGCTTTCTGTATTTGATATATGTCTTATATCAAAAGCTTTTTACCGATAAAACCATTACAGGCTGGGCTTCCATCATAGCTGTAAACCTGGTATTTAACGGCATTACCCTGCTTATACTTGGTATTTTGGGAGAATATGTCGGAAGAATATACGAAGAAGTAAAGAATCGTCCTCTTTATATAGTAAAGAAGGTGGTTGGATTTGAATTTGAAAAAGATGAGAGAGAGAATGGATAAAAACCGAGTGGAATATCAGCTCCTGAAATTTGGATTGGTAGGGGTATTAAATACAGTTGTGGATTATGGCGTGTTTACCCTTTTAACCTTGCTGTTTAGAATGGATTCAATTATAAGTCATATAATATCCTATATCTGCGGTATGACAAACAGTTACTTTCTTAACAGGTACTGGACCTTTAAGCTGCAAGGCAGAGGGAGTAATACGGAAATTCTGAGGTTTATTTTTGTCAACCTCTTATCCCTGGTAACTTCCGCCCTGGTGCTGAAATCCCTGCAGACACAGGCTGGTCTTTCCGTATATCTGGCCAAAGTCGGTGCTATAATCTGCTCCATGGCAGTTAATTTCACAGGAAGCAAGCTGGTGGTTTTCAGAGACTGAAGATAAGGGAAGGATTCCTTTGAAAATTATAGCAGTAATTTCCTACATACTTTTTGCTCTGGCCTTTGCCGGATTATATTACATGAGCAGAAAAAATACATATTTTAGAATGAAGCCCGGGCCATATGCCATTGGCTGGATATTGTCCACAGGGCTTATTTTACGGCTTATTATTGCTGTAACCATTGAAGGATTCTCTTCCGACATAGGCTTGTTCAGCTATTGGGCTCAGCAGGCTGCGGATGACCTGTTCCATATCTATCAAGGAGATTTTTTTCTGGACTATCCTCCCTTTTATCTTTATGTGCTTTTTCTGATTGGAAAAACGGGAATTTTACTGGGGCTGACCGGTGCGGAAGCCTTGTACCTGCTGCTTTTAAAGCTGCCTTCCATTGCGGCTGATTTAATTACTGCCTACCTGTTATACAGGCTGGCAGAAAAAAAGCTGCCGGGGCCCTGGCCGGTGCTGATTGGGGCGTTTTATGCATTTAACCCTGCTGTCTTTATAAATTCCGCTGCCTGGGGGCAGGTAGATTCCTTTTTAGTACTATTTATTGCGCTGGGTTTTTTGCTGCTGGATTCCGGCAGGCCCCAGCTCTGCGGACTGCCTCTGGCTGCAGCTGTTCTAACCAAGCCCCAGGGGCTTATTCTGCTTCCGGCAATCTTATTCGAGCTGATCAGGCGGAAGGATATAAGATTATTTATAAAAACTGCACTTTACGGCCTTGTCGGTTTTATAATTATCATCCTGCCCTTTGCTGTAAATCATGAGCCCTCATGGATTTTTAATTTGTATTTTAACACGGCAGAGGGCTATCAGTACGCTTCACTTAACGCCTTTAACTTTTTCAGCCTGGCAGGTGCCAACCTGACGCCGGATTCTGAAACCTTTCTTTTCTTTAATTATAAAACCTGGGCTTTTATCTTTATAATCGGTATTATGTTTTATGCAGCCCTGCTGCATTTTAGAGGAAAAGCTGAGCATCTGACCTATGTCAGCGCCCTGGTTCTTGCCATGGGAGTGTTCATGCTGTCAGTCCGCATGCATGAACGCTACATGTTTCCCGTTCTGTTTTTCCTTGCTGTGATTTTTATATTCACCCGGGACAAAAACAGCCTTATATTCTTCGGCATTGCTTCCTTTACCATATTTACAAATACATTTGAAGTTCTAAGCCGGATGATCAGGGATAACTACCCTCACGTTCTTCCTGATGATCCGGTGCTGATTTTAATTTCATTTATAAATTTTGTTCTCTTTATCGCAGTTTTGATCTGGTCATGGAGAATTGCGGTGAGGCAGAAAACTGCACCCGTTAAAATGGCAGAAGACATCGGAAACAGCCAGGAAGAACCGCTGAAAAGATATACCGGGAACGGAAACGGCAGCCTGGATTGGAGCCGGGCAGAGGGGGCGGAAACTTTTGCATTCAGGGTAAACAGGAAGGACATTGCCTTGATGGCGGTAATGACCCTGCTTTACCTGGCTCTTGCCTTTATCAATCTGGGCAGCTTTGACGTGCCTCAGACCGAATGGGCAGGGCAGAGCAGCGAAGACGGCTTTATCATCGACTTGGGATCGGAACAGCCCGTATCCAGGATAACCTTTTACAGCGGACTGGGAGAGGGTACCTACAATGTATGGTATCAGGATGCCGATGGCACCTATCTTTACCTTGATGACATGGCTGTAGACGATTTCTACAAGTGGCAGGTGCTTGAAGTTAATCAAACTACTTCCCGCTTCATGGTGATAACCGACATTCCGGGAGGAGCGATAAAGGAAATAGGGGTATTTTCCCATGAGAATCATGATCCTTTAGTCTATGAGCTGAAAAATCTGGATGAATACCCCGCCGATGGAGAGCTGCTTTACCTGTGTGATGAACAGCACCTAGTTCAGTACCGGGAAAGTGATTTTTTGACCAGTACCTACTTTGATGAAATCTACCATGTGCGTACGGCCTATGAGCATTTAAATCGAATAGAGCCCTATGAATGGACCCATCCGCCTCTGGGCAAGATCCTGATTTCCATAGGCATTGCCTTGTTTGGCATGAACACCTTTGGCTGGCGCATTACAGGCACTTTGACAGGTGCCGCCATGATACCGGTTATGTACCTTTTCGGGAAGAAGCTTTTCAAGGAAAGCTTTTACGGTTTTTGCAGCGCATTTTTGATCATGTTTGACCTCATGCACTTTGCACAAACCCGCATCGGCACCATAGACAGCTATACAACCTTGTTCGTGATGCTGATGTATTACTATATGGCGGATTATTATCTGCAAAAGTCCTACAAACTGGGCTTTTACCGGTCCCTTAAACCCCTTTTTCTCAGCGGTCTGTTTTTCGGCTTTGGTGCGGCAACCAAGTGGTCTGCCCTGTACGGTGCCCCGGGGCTGGCAGTTCTCTTATTCATGGCCAAATATGGTGAATACAAGGATTATTTAAGGGTCAGGCATGGAAAAGGTAAGAAGAGGAGAAACTCCATGCCTGGCTGGGTTGAAAGCTTTCTGCCGCTGTATGTGCGGAAAACCATGCTTTACTGCGTCTTATTCTTCATTATTATTCCCGGCATAATTTATCTGCTGTCTTATATTCCTTATCTATTGGTGCCGGGCATGGAATTTGACGATATTTTTGAGTATCAGAAATCCATGTACTATTACCACAGCACCCTGGATGAACCCCACAGCTTTCAATCGGAATGGTGGACCTGGCCTTTTATGATCAAACCCATCTGGTATTACAACGGGCAGGACCTGCCTGCAGGCATGGCTTCCACCATTGCTTCCTTCGGAAACCCTGCCGTATGGTGGGCGGGAATTCCGGCCTTTATTGCGGCTTTCAGAGCTTCCATAAGGAAAAACAAGGCCATGGCTCTGGTGGTAACAGCCGTCATATCCCAATATATACCCTGGATGCTGATTTCCAGGTCTGCTTTCATCTATCACTTTTTCCCCATGGTGCCTTTTATGATACTGGCAGTGGTATATGGTATCAAGGCGTTGATCGAAAACGGCTTGTCAAGAAATTATATTTACGGCTACCTTGGCTTGGTATTGCTGTTGTTTATCCTGTTTTACCCTGCCGTATCCGGGCTGACAGTTCCGGAAGGCTATATAGCCTTTCTCAGATGGCTGCCCACCTGGATCTTTTAAATGGTGATATATTTATGAAAATGCCTCTTGTCAGCAAACTGATTGAATACATATCAAATCAGCCCCTGCCCTTTCACATGCCGGGCCATAAGGGAGGCAGGCTGTTTCCGGATGAGCTGCCCCGCCTTCCCCTGATGGATTTGACGGAAGTGCCGGGGCTGGACAACCTGCAGGCTCCTTCCGGGGTAATCCGGCAAGCCCAGCAGCTGGCTGCAGAAGCCTTCGGATCAGATGCATGCTTCTTTCTCGTAAACGGGTCAACTTCGGGAATCCACATAATGATGATGGCATCCTTTCTTCCCGGAGATAAGGTGCTGATTCCCCGCAACAGCCATAAATCGGTCTGGGGCGGCCTGGTGCTCAGCGGTGCCAATCCGGTTTACATCCAGCCTAAATATGATAAGGACAGGGATCTGATCACCCATGTATCGCCGAAAGCAGTTAAGCAGGCACTTGAGAAAAACCCGGATACAGCCGGCATGGTAATTACCAATCCGGATTATTACGGCTTGTGTCCTCAGCTTGTTAAAATCCACAGGATACTGGGGAAAAGCGGGGCAAGGCTGCTGGTGGATGAAGCCCATGGAGCCCATCTGGCCTTCCATCCGGACCTGCCCCCTTCGGCAGGCCGGTGCGGCGCCGATATGTGGGTGCAAAGCGCCCATAAAACCCTGCCGGCCTTTACCCAGTCCGCTTACTTGCATGTCCGGAAGCAGTATGTGGCCAGAGCTGCCCAGGTTCATGCTGTAATGCAAAGCACCAGCCCATCTTATTTGTTAATGGCATCACTGGACTGGGCCAGAGCCTGCATGCAGGAAAAGGGCAGGGAAAAGCTGGACAGGCTTCTGGGCATTATTTCCCGGACCAGAGAAGAGCTTAAAAAGCTTGGCCTGGACTGCATGGAGAATTACAGCAGGCCCGAAGTATTTATGGCGGATCCAACCCGGCTGGTGCTGGATGTATCCGGTCTCGGCATAACCGGCTTTGAAGGGGAGAAGATATTAAGGCAGGCCGGAATACAGGCAGAAATGGCAGACAGCCGCCGTCTGGTGCTTATTTGCACCATTGCCGATGAAAAAGAGCATTTTGACAAGTTAATTGAGGCTTGCAGATTTTTGGCGCAAAATAAAAGGAAAAAATCTGGAAAACCAGCAAATCTGACAATTTCCCGGGAAATACCAAAGCAGATTTTGTCGCCCAGGGAAGCATTTGAAAGAGATAAGGAATTAATTCCGCTCAAAGAAGCAAAAGGCCGCATATGCGGTGAACTGCTAGGCCTTTATCCACCCGGCATACCCAGGTTCTGCCCGGGCGAGCTGATAGACAGCCAGGGAATAGAAGAACTGATGGAAAACCAGTCACGTGGAGCGGAGCTTTTCGGTATAAAGGAAAACCAGATGATATCCGTTGTTGTTGAATAATATGCCTAGTATGCATAGATGCAAAAATACTGGCCCATGGCCAAAAATGAAATCATTATAAAAAAGTACTGAGTGAAAATGTGTTAATATATCAATAGAAAGACAAAACAGGAAAGGAAAATACCATGGGAAAGCTGATATGCATAGAAGCCGGCGACGGCAGCGGCAAGGAAACCCAGGCGAACAAGCTGCTTGAACGCCTGAAAAGTGAAAATTACAAGGTGCGCAAGGTCTCATTTCCCAATTACGGCAGTGAATCCTCCTCCTTGATTAAAATGTACCTGCGGGGAGAATTTGGGAGCCGTCCGGAAGATATAAGCCCATATGTCGCTTCCACCTTTTATGCAGTGGACCGGTATGCTTCATACAAAAAGGAGTGGGAATCCTTCTACAAAGCAGGGGGCATCATTCTGGCCGACCGCTATACCACTTCCAATATGGTGCACCAGGCGGTAAAGATAAAGGATCCGGATAAAAGGGAAGCATACCTGGACTGGCTGTGGAACTTTGAATTTGACATGTTCGGCCTTCCAGAGCCGGATTGCGTAATCTTTCTGGATATGCCGCCGGAATATGCCGCCCGCCTTATGGAAAACCGGAAGAACAAGATTACCGGTTCAGACAAGAAGGATATTCACGAGAGGGATAAAGCATACCTGGAGCAGGTTTACAAATGCGCCTTATGGCTGGCAGATAAATATGGATGGCATAAGGTTTCCTGTGTTCAGGACCAGATTATCCGTCCGATTTCTGATATTCATGAGGAAATATTCGAAACAGTTAAATCGTATCTGTAATGTTATATCAAATAATTATGCGTTTATTAATAAAGGAGGTAGCCTACAATGCCTTTGATAAATTTTCAGTGCAAGGAATGCAATGTAAAATTCAGCGAGTTGGTATACAGCCATAACAAGGATAAGGTAAGGTGTCCTGAGTGTAACGGGGAAGCAGAGCAGATCTATGAAGGCAGGTGCAATTCATATTCCGGCGGAAGCACCGGAGATGCGCCTGCAGAGGCAGCATGCCAGACCTGTCCTATGAAGCACATGCATTGATTTCCCGGCTGGAAATTGGGCAACCTAAACTAGGTAATAATGCTGCATAAGCAGCAAAGGAGGATTCACACATGAGTGAAATTATAAACAACAGGGAACACCGCCAGAAGGTGCTTAAGGAAATTATAAGGGAGCTGCATGAAGGCAAGACGGTGGACGAGGTCAAGGAGAAGTTTGACCAACTGATCCAGGGCGTCTCCGCCTCGGAAATATCCCAGATGGAGCAGAACCTGATTATGGAAGGCCTGCCCGTTGAGGAAGTGCAGCGGTTGTGCGACGTTCATGCAGCAGTGTTTAAAGGCTCCATAGAAGATATCCATAAGCCGGAAGCATATGAAATGCCGGGCCATCCGGTTCATACATTCAAGCTGGAGAACCGGGCTCTGGAACGGCTGATAGACAACAGCATCCTGCCGGCCCTTGATAAGTTTGAAAAGGATGACAGCAGCCAAAACAGGCAGGCTTTGCTTGAACACCTGATAAAGCTTCAGGAAATTGATCACCACTACAAAAGAAAAGAAAACAATTTGTTTCCCTTCCTGGAGAATTACGGCATCACCGGGCCTCCCCAGGTAATGTGGGGTGTGGATGATGAAATCCGGGCCGAAATCAAGGAAAGCATAAGCAGAATTGAAAACTATGACGGCAATGCAGCAGAGGCGTCAGATTTTATCCGGAAAACTGTTGACAGAGTAAATGAGATGATTTTTAAAGAAGAAAATATCCTCTTTCCCATGGCACTGGAAACCCTGACAGAAGATGAATGGCTGAAGATAGCGGAAGACAGTGAAGAAATCGGCTATACCCTGGTTCGTCCTGCAGGCAGGTGGCAGCCTGAGAGGCAGGATCCGGAAGCAGCTGTGCCTGAACAGCCTGTGGTTGACAATAAGGGTACCATCCGGCTGGAAACAGGTGTGTTCACAGTTGAAGAGCTGGAGGCCATGCTCAACAGCCTCCCTGTGGATATAACCTTTGTGGATAAGAACAACATAGTAAAATATTTCAGCCAGGGCAAGGAGAGAATTTTCGCCAGAACCAAGTCTGTAATCGGCCGCAGCGTGCAAAACTGCCATCCTCCTGCCAGCGTGCACGTTGTAAACAAGATAGTTGAGGACCTGCGGTCCGGTAAAAAAGACCATGAGGATTTCTGGATCCAAAAAGGGGAAGACTTTATTCACATCCGATACTTTGCAGTCCGAAATGCAGACGGAGAATACTTGGGAACCGTTGAATTTACCCAGAATATCAAGCCCCTCAGGGAACTGACCGGGGAAAAGCGGCTGCTGGATGAATAGGCCTATTTTCACTGATACCATTGCATATGTATAGGAAATAATATATAATAAACTCACAAATGTGCCATATGCAGCGCATTAAGCGCCTTTTCAGGGGGTAGGCTGAATGAAGCTGATTATCGCAATTGTGCAGGATGAAGATGCCCAGAAACTCACATCCACACTGATGAATGAAGGATATAGTGTTACCAAGCTTGCTACAACCGGAGGTTTTTTAAGGTCGGGCAACACAACCTTTCTGATAGGTGTCGATGAAGAGAGGCTGGATCATGCCATGGAACTCATTGAAAAGGTATGCAAGAGCAGAAAGCAATTTGCTACAGCCCCTTCACCTGTTGCCGATACATCAGGCGGATATGCACCCTACCCCGTTGAGGTTACAGTAGGCGGCGCTACGGTGTTTGTAGTTGAAGTAAAGGATTTCCGTAAAATTTGATCCTTTTGCAAAGCGTGAGTATCAGTGAGGTTTAATATATGAACACAAGCAGCATAGTTGGACAATCTCCGCTGACAGCCAGCATGGAACGAATATTGGCCAGCGGGCGGATTGTCCATGCTTATTTATTCACAGGTCCGGCAGGATCCGGCAAAAAGACCATGAGCGGCTTGTTTGCTCAGGCTCTATTATGCACTGATAAGAATAATAAGCCCTGTTATGCCTGCAAACCATGCAGGCAGTTTATAAGCGGGAACCACCCGGATGTTTTTTGGATCCGGAGACTGGAGAACAAAACCGGCATAGTGGTTGACCAGATAAGGGACCTGCAGGCTGCCATTAAGGTGAAGACCTATCAGGCAGGCAGGCGGATCTGTTTTATTGATGAGGCACATCTGATGACCCAGCAGGCTCAGAACGCTTTTCTGAAAACACTGGAAGAACCTCCTTCTGATACCGTGTTTTTCTTGCTGGCAGAAAATACCAACACCCTTCTTCCCACTATCCTTTCTAGATGTCAGATCTTTCGGATAGGAAATCTATCTGCAGAGGATATAATTAAAATATTAAGAAGGCGCCTCTCTGTTTCAAAAGAGGATGCAAGCGTAATTGCCGCCTTGTCCCAGGGAAATCCTGGAAAGGCACTGGCTCTGGCTGAAGATGAAAGCTTTCAGTATCTAAGGAAAAGCTTAATAAAGGGTATGTCCCTGGCCGGTTCCGTTAAGATTCTGGATTTATACGCCATCTTTGCCGATTACAGGGACAGGGTGGAGGATTTATTCAATATTCTGCAGCTTTGGATCCGGGATCTGCTGATACTTAAGGAAACCGGAGAATGGTCCCTGATAGTCAACCAGGACCAATCAGCTCTGCTTAAGAGGCAGGTTTCAAGCTTTACAAGCGCTGCATTAAGGGATATGATAGAAAATATTGAGGCAAGCAGAACAATGCTTAAAAGAAACAGCAATTATCAACTGACCATTGAAAACATGCTTTTAAGCTTTCAAGGAGGATCATAGAATGCAGCTTGTAGTAGGTGTCCGGTTTAAAAAAGCCGGCAAAATATACTATTTCGGACCTAATGATATAGATCTTAAAATACATGATTATGTTATAGTGGAAACCGCCCGGGGCATAGAGTACGGGGAGGTTGTGGTTCCCCCCAAGGAGGTCCCCGATGAAGATATTGTTACTCCTCTAAAGCCGGTTATAAGAAAGGCCACTGAGGAGGACGAAAAACAGGTACAGGAGAATAAGAAAAAGGAAAAAAAGGCCTTTAAAATCTGCGAAGATAAAATTGCTGCGCATAAGCTTCCCATGAATCTGGTGGATGCTGAGATTACCTTTGACAACAGCAAGTATATCTTCTATTTTACCGCAGACGGGCGTATAGATTTCAGGGAGCTGGTAAAGGATCTGGCTTCAGTTTTTAAAACCCGCATTGAATTGCGCCAGATAGGGGTGAGAGACGAAGCCAAGATGGTAGGCGGCCTTGGCCCCTGCGGCCGCGTATGCTGCTGCTGTTCTTTCCTGGGCGAATTTCAGCCCGTATCCATCAAGATGGCCAAGGAGCAGAACCTGTCCCTCAATCCGTCGAAGATTTCCGGCCTGTGCGGCAGGCTCATGTGCTGCCTTAAATACGAGCAGGATTACTATGAATGTGTCAGGGCCATTATGCCCAAGGCAGGCAGGGAGATAATGACTCCGGAAGGGCCTGCTGAAGTGCTGGAAACCAATTTTCTTACCCAGATGGTCAAGGTCAAGCTCATTACAGACGACGGGGCAGATGTCAAAGAGTTCTCTGCCCAGGAGCTTAAGAGTTTTAACACCCCAAATGTGGAAGAAGAGCATGTGGATGATGAAAATGATGAAATTCTTGACGATGAATTGAAAAGTTTGTTGGATGATTGACATAAATTGAACAAATAATACTTTTCTTTTACAGCAAATAATGATAAAATAAGGCATTGGATCATGGGGTTACGGTTAGGGGGTGACTTGGATGGCATATTTCATCACTGAGGATTGCATCGCATGCGGCGTTTGCGCAGCAGAATGTCCGGTTGAAGCTATCTCAGAAGGCGACATCTACGTAATAGACCCGGATCTTTGCACCGATTGCGGCGCATGTGCAGATGTCTGCCCGGTAGATGCTCCCCAGCCGAAGTGATTATTAACAGAAAGAGACTTGATCACGCAAGTGACCAGGTCTTTTTTTGTTTTTGGCTGATTTTACAGCTTTTTGAAAAATTTTATTAAGAATGGGCAGGAATTCGACAAAGTTTGGCGAATAGATTCTTATAAGCTATTATTTTATTTTTGGGGTGGTGAAGCTAATGCGCCGGTTACTGGCAATACTTGTCACTCTTGCAGTTGTGCTTAACTTTGTGTGGGTCAAACCGGCACCGGCCTATGCAGCAATTGATTACAACTCTATTCGTGTCCGCTTAAGTTCGATGGGTTCAATAACATCCGTACCAGTTACCGTGCAAGGCGGCTACACCATTAAAGAGGATTCCTCCATTAAGCTGGAGCAGAAAGCTTATACCGTCAAATTGCAAAACGGCAAGCTGGTTTTAACCGACGGCTCTAAAAATTGGAATCTAGGCACTAAGTTTACTTTTAAACGCAGCCATGGAAGTTTAAGGATAAATAATCCTGCCTATGGCAAGACAGATTATCTTGGAGATATGGAATTCAGGGTGAATGGCAGCAGCATTATGCTGATAAATGAGCTGCACCTGGAATTGTACTTATACGGGGTCGTTCCTTCTGAAATGCCCAACTCCTGGCCTCTGGAGGCTTTGAAGGCACAGGCGGTTGCAGCCCGCACTTATGCTGCTAACAAGATTCGCGCCGGCCAGACCTATGCTTTGGTAGACACCCAGTCTGACCAGGTATACAGAGGCTACAACAAATCTGCCAGCAGAGCTATACAGGCAGTAGACGCCACCCGGGGGCAGGTTCTTAAATATAAGGGAAGTTTTGCGGAAACATTTTATTCATCCAGCAACGGTGGCATAACGGAAAGGGCAGGCAATGCCTTTGCCAGCGACCGCGACTACCTGAAAATCAAGGAAGACAAGTATGACCTGAACCCTTCCAACCCCAAGGCATCCTGGACGGTTACATATGCTAAAGAACCTGTTGATAAGAATCTGCAAAGCAGGTTGCTTTCCAATAGCAGTTTCATTAATTATCTGAAGGATAAAAAATACAGCACCAAGGAAAGCGACATTAAAATACTAAAGATACTGGATCTGAAAGTTGAAGAGTACAACGACAGCAAACGGCTGCAGAAGGGCAAAATAGTACTTGAAGTGGAGGCTGCCAAGGCAGATAATACCAAAGAAAAGGAAACAATTGAAGTTCCCGTTACGCTCACAAAGAGCAATACAAGGTCCCTGCTGAAGCTGGACAGCCTCCTGTTTGAAGTCACAACGGACAAGGATGAAACCAAGTTCATTATAAAGGGGAGCGGCTTTGGCCACGGTGTAGGCATGAGCCAGTATGGTGCAAAGGCAAGGGCTGAGGACGGCCATTCCTATAAAAAGATTCTGGACTTCTATTACCCCGGAACAAGTATTGAAACGCTGGACATAAAGGCGCCTGAGGATCCCGATTATGTTCCTCCGGCTGATCCTAAGCCGACACCCAAGCCTGAACCAACACCCAAGCCTGAGCCGGCAAAATACGGCAGGGTAAAAGTTCAAACTTCATTGAACGTAAGGCAAGGCCCCGGCACTCAGCATAAGATAATAGGTTCCCTTAAAAACAATGATAAGGTAGAGATTATCGGCCAGTCCGGAAACTGGTACCAGATAAAGTTTGGCAGCAAAACCGGTTATGTAAGCAAGGATTATATCGTTCTGGAAACCAAGCAGGATAAGCCTAAAAATGATAAACCGGCTGACACTGCACCGCCTCCTTCCTCAGAACCGGCCCTGCCCCCTGAAAAGGATGAAAAGAAAACAGGTGTAGTTACCGCATCAGCCTTGAATATCCGCAGCGGGCCGGGCACTAAGAATAAGATTGTGGGCGTAGCGAAGAAGGGTAAGAAGGTAACTGTTCATGAAAAGGTTGGCGACTGGTACCGCATAACCTACAACGGCATTAAAGGTTATGTGCACAGTTCCTATATTAAACTGGAACAGAGTAAGTCCTCTGCACCTGCTTCTCCGTCACCGGCCGCTCAGATAACAGCAACTTTAAGACGGGGCAGCAAGGGCAGCCAGGTTAAGGCCCTGCAGCAATTGCTGAACTCTCTGGGCTACAATTGCGGCAAAGTAGACGGCATATTCGGAGCCAATACAGAAAAGGCAGTCCGAGCCTTCCAGAAAGCCAAGGGCTTGGCAGTGGACGGCATAGTTGGTCCTAAAACCAGAGCTGCACTAAATGGCAGCAGCGGGTCTTCTTCGAATCAGAATACATCCAGAGGATCAGGCTCCAGCCAAACATCCGTTAAAATAACCGCCACCTTAAGACGGGGCAGCAAGGGTAGCCAGGTTAAGGCCCTGCAGCAATTGCTGAACTCTCTGGGCTACAACTGCGGCAAAGTGGACGGCATATTCGGAGCCAATACAGAAAAGGCAGTCCGAGCCTTCCAGAAAGCCAAGGGCTTGGCAGTGGATGGCATAGTTGGTCCTAAAACCAGAGCTGCTTTGAATAAATAAAATAATATAAAAATCATAAACTTACAGGAAAAACTGTCGGCGGACCTAGTCTGTCGACAGTTTTGTTTCTTTAATGTACAATCAGTTTAATTATATTAAAAAAGCTTAAGCAGAGGTGTCTCCAATTGCAAGGCAATCTTATTTTTGTTCCGGTATTTCTTGAAGGTTTGGCATCTTTTTTATCTCCATGTGTATTGCCTTTGATTCCTGCATATATGACCTACCTTACAGGCCGGTCGGCTGAAGCCATGACGCAGGATAAAAAAGCTCACAGAAATCTTATATTCAATTCCCTTGCATTTATTTTAGGTTTTACCGTCATATTTGTTTTGATGGGCGCAGCTGCCACTAAGCTGGGTTCGCTGCTTCTCAGAAACCAGCACCTGATCAGACGCATAAGCGGAATTCTGATCATTCTCTTTGGGCTCTTCAATGCCGGCTGGATCCCCATACGTTTTTTGAATTATGAAAGGCGGCTGCAGCTGCTGCCTGAAAGGCAGGGGCTTATCTCATCCCTCTTGATCGGCATGGGCTTCAGCCTGGGATGGACACCCTGCATCGGCCCTATTCTGACATCCGTATTAATTATGGCTGCCAATGTCCAGACAGTGGTTAAGGGAATGCTGCTTCTGGCTGTATATGCCCTGGGGCTGGGCCTGCCTTTTCTGGCCTTGGCCGTGGGAATTCGTTATTTGTGGAAATACTTAAATCTTTTAACCCGGCATCTGGGAATTATTAAAAAGGTCAGCGGGGCGATTCTAATAATAATAGGTGTTATGATATATTTTAATGTTTTTGCTGTACTGGCTGTTTACTAACACAAGAAAGGGTGCATACTTTAATGTCAGGACTTAAACTGAAGAAAACCTGGGCGGTGCTTTTGATTGCCCTGTTGCTTATTTTTGTATCTGCCTGTTCCACTCCTCAGACAGGGGAAGTAGCAGAGGAACCTGGGGCTTCCACTGATAATTCAGAAACTGCACAGAAGGATGAACCGGCTGAAGAACCGGCGGAAGCACAGGATGACGTTCCTTCTTACGCCCTGGATCCGGAGGAGCCTGTCAGTTCATTTGATCCGGAAGAAATACTTGAAGGCTATTACTACGGCATAGTGGACATGCCTATTATAGATTTTGAGCTGGAAGACCTGGAAGGAAGCAAGGTACGCTTGTCGGACCTGAAAGGCAAGGCAGTGTTTTTGAATTTCTGGGCCACTTGGTGCCCGCCCTGCCGGGAAGAAATGCCCCATATGCAGGAGTTTTATGAAAAGTATAAGGACAGCGGTGTTGTGATTTTGGCGGTAAACTCAAATCAACTGGAGAACCAGGGAATAGACAACAGCGAAAGAGCGGAGAATAAGGCAAGGGAATTTATAGAACAGGGAGGCTATACCTTCCCGGTTCTGCTGGATCGGGACGGGGAGGTCTGGAATATATACATGCAGAGAGGCATACCGGTAACGTATATGATAGATAAGGAAGGCATAATAAGATACATGAAGCCGGGAGCTTTTACCGGCGTAGAGGAACTGGAGGCATTTGCCAAGGCCCTGGGGGCGGATATATAATAGTGGTAAGTGCGCAGGGAAAGGGGAGAACAGGCATGCCAAGTGAGGATAAGGGATGTTTGTATTTGTGTGCAACGCCCATCGGAAATCTGGAGGATATTACCCTGCGCGCCCTGCGGATATTGAAGGAAGCGGATTATATCGCCGCTGAGGATACCCGCCATACCCTGAAGCTGCTCAACCACTATGATATCTCCAAACCCTTGATCAGCTACCATGAGCACAACCGCATGGAGAAGGGGCCGGAAATAATAGAACTGGTACGGCAGGGCAAAAAGGTTGCCCTGGTTTCCGATGCAGGCATGCCCGGCATTTCGGATCCGGGCGCTGACCTGGTGAAAATGGCTTATGAAGCCGGAGTCTCGGTTACAGTGGTGCCAGGTCCTTCGGCGGCTCTGTCGGCCCTGGTTTTATCCTCCCTTCCAACCCGGCGTTTTGCCTTTGAAGGCTTCCTGCCCCGGGAGAGAAAACAAAGGCGGGAGCGCATACAAATGCTGCAAACAGAGCAGCGCACGGTAATCATCTATGAAGCCCCCCACCGCATAAAAGCCTTGCTTAGGGATATGCTGGATGTACTGGGCAGCCGCCGGATTGCCATAGTGAGGGAACTTACCAAAATTTATGAAGAAGTTATGATCATGTCACTTCAGGAGGCGGTTGAGTATTATGATGGCCGCACTCCCAAGGGAGAATTTGTGCTTGTTCTGGAAGGAGCACAGCCTGATACCATGGACAGGGATTTCAGCCATTTAAGCATAAAGGATCATTTAAGGGAATATATATCAGCAGGAATGAGCAAAAAAGAGGCCGTGAAGCAGGTGGCCCGGGACAGAAAAATCCCCAAATCACAGGTTTATCCATACAGCATTGACCTGGAAGCATAAAAAAAGCAGCCAATGGCTGCTTTAATTGATTTTGGTGTTTATTTATGGGTACACATGTCAGACAGACAGTTTTTACATATATTTTTACCCTTATACTGGATAACATCCCGCGCATCATCGCAGAAAATGCAGGCCGGGGCATATTTTTTCAAAATAATATGTTCGCCGTCTACGTAGATCTCCAGGGCGTCTTTTTCTTCAATATCCAGTGTTCTGCGAAGTTCTATGGGAATTACAACTCTGCCCAGTTCGTCTACTTTTCTGACAATGCCAGTTGACTTCATCTCCTACCCCTCCTTTTATTGCAAAAATCGACAACTTATAACAAAGTGTATTTTACCAGTAATTGAAATAAAAGTCAACAATTATTACAGTTTTTTCATGCTGCCAGTCTAATGGACAATGCCTTGTACATATTAATTTTATTATAGCACATATAAGGCAGGTGGCTCATTATGGTAAACATAATCTGGCTGATCCTGATAATCGGCGGCTTTTTTATCTCTGTCTTCACCGGGCGGCTGGAGCAGACCACCCAGGCGGCCCTCAGCAGCGCAAAACATGCGGTGGAACTGGCAATAGGGCTTATAGGAATATATTCTCTTTGGCTGGGACTTATGAGGGTTGCTGAAAAATCCGGTCTGGTAAAAATCTTCTCCCAAAAACTTGCTCCCATTCTAAGGCTGATTTTCCGGGATGTACCTGACGGCAGCCCTGCCATGGGCGCCATGTCCATGAATATCATAGCCAATATGCTTGGTCTGGGCAATGCCGCCACCCCTTTGGGCATCAAAGCCATGAAGGAACTGGAAATACACAATCCAAGAAAAATGAAAAGAATCCCTTCCGACGCCATGTGCCTGTTTTTGATTATCAATACCGCTTCGGTGCAGCTGATTCCAGCCACAGTAATTGCCCTCAGAAGCGCAGCCGGTTCTGCAAATCCTTCTGAAATTGTGGCTTCCACAATGATTGCCAGCGCTGGTTCCTTAACTGCGGGAATTACGGCTGCCATGCTGCTTAAGCGGTATTATTAAATTTCGGAGGCTGATATGATCGCTATATTGCAGGAGATTTCCAAATTTGCCATACCTGTCTTTATAGTTTTTATCCTGGGTTTTGGCTTTTATAAGAAAATACCGGTTTATGAAACCTTTGTGGAAGGTGCAAAAGAAGGCCTTGCAACTGCTGTCCGCATTATGCCCTATCTGGTGGCCATGCTGGCGGCCGTCGGTGTATTCCGCGCCTCCGGTGCCATGGAGCTTCTGATAAATGTTCTCTCCCCCATAACCCGGCAGCTGGGAATTCCGCCGGAGCTGCTTCCCCTTGCCCTCATGCGGCCCATGTCCGGTTCAGCTTCCCTGGGCATTTTGGCAGAGCTTCTAAGAACATACGGGCCCGATTCCTTTATAGGCCGTACTGCATCCACCATGATGGGCTCTACTGAAACAACCTTTTATACCATAAGCATATACCTGGGCTCCATAGGGTATAAGGATGCCCGTTACATCCTTGCTGCCGGCCTGCTGGCGGATTTTACCGGTTTTGCCGTATCTCTTCTTATATGCACCCTGCTCTTTGGCCGTTGAAATCAAGGAGTTGTCAAAAAATTTGCAATCTCGACAGTAATACAGGTTCCATGTTATAATTGGATAAATAAAAAAATGGAGGCCAGTATATGAAGCTGAATGTATATGCAACGCCTGACAGTGTGCAAGATAAGGATTTGAAGGACAGAAATGTGGTAGTCATCGATGTACTGCGGGCAACCAGCACAATACTAGCTGCTTTGATCAATGGCTGTAAGGAAGTGATACCTGCAATAGAGATAGAAGAAGTAATAAATATGTCAAAGAATTATGAGAAGGACTCTTACCTGCTCTGCGGGGAGAGAAACATCGATGCTATCGACGGTTTTCATCTTTCCAACTCACCCTTGGAATATACTGCCGACCGGGTTTCGGACAAAACCCTGCTGTTTACCACTACCAACGGCACCAGGGCCATCAGAAAGGTGGTAGATGCCAGGGAAGTTATCATGTGCAGCCTGACCAATGTGGATGTGGTGGCTGAACATCTTGCCAGGGAAAAGAACGATACGGCCTTTGTTTGTGCAGGAACCGACGGACAATTTTCCATGGATGATGTGGTTACGGCCGGCGCAGTGATCAGCAGGCTGAGGGACCTGGCAGACAACCTGGAACTGGGTGATCTGGCAGTGGTGGCAGAAGTGATGTATAAGAACAATAACGGTAATCTACATAGTTTGCTGGCAAACAGCACCCATTATAAGAGGCTGATGGACAAGGGCCTGAAGGACGACATTGACTACTGTCTCACACTTAATGCAGCGCCGGTGGTAGGTATATTCAAGGATGGAATAATAAGAACCCTGGACAAAGTACAGGAGTAGAAAAGGGCAAAGGGGGTATGCATATTGCTAAAAGTTGTGGAGGTTAAAACTAAAAAGCAGCTAAAAAAATTTATTATGTTTCCGTACAAGCTGTATGCCAACAATCCTTACTGGATCCCGCCCCTGCGGGTAGATGAGATGACCACCCTGAGATGGGACAAAAATCCGGCTTTTGCCTATTGCAAGGCCAAGTACTGGATGGTATACAAGGACAACAAGCCTGCAGGCAGGGTGGCTGGAATCATCAATTACAGGGCAATTGAGAAGTGGGGCAAAAAATACGCCCGATTCGGCTGGCTCGATTTTATTGACGACCCTGAAGTGGTAAAATGCCTGCTGGGCCTGGTGGAAGAGTGGGCCAGGGAGCAGGGAATGGAAGGCATACAGGGGCCCATGGGCTTTTGTGATCTGGATAAGGAAGGCATGCTGATTGAAGGCTTTGACCAGCCGGGTACCTTTACCACCATTTATAACTATCCCTATTATCCCAAGTACATGGAGATGCTGGGATACGTCAAGGATGTGGACTGGTATGAATACGTTTTGGAGGTGCCCGATAAGCTTAACGGCAATATCTTGAGGATTGCTGAAGCGGTAAAGGAGCGCTGGCAGCTCAGGACTCTTCATTTTACCAAGGCCAAGCAGATTCTGCCATACGCCAGGGACATCTTTAACATGATAAATGAGGCTTATAAGGACTTATACAATGTAGTCCCGCTCACTGATGAGCAGGTAGATTTCTATGTTAAGCAGTATTTCAGCGTTGCCAATCCGGATTTTGTCAAAATAGTCGTGGATAAGGATAACCGTATGGCTGCATTTGGCATAGGCTTTCCTTCCCTGGCGAAAACTCTGCAGAAGACCAAGGGAAAACTCTTGCCCCTTGGATTTATCCGCCTGCTGAAAGCCTTGAAGGTAAACGAAAGCGTTGATATGGTTCTGGTTGCAGTAAGGCCGGATCTGCAGGGCAAAGGGGTTAACTCCCTGCTGATGACTGCAATGGCAGAGGCCTGCTGGAAAAACGGAATCAAGGTAGCCCATCTGAATCCTCAGCTGGAAAACAACCTGAAGGTGCGCACCCAGTGGAAGCATTTTCCCAGCTCCCAGAACAAGAAGCGCCGCTGCTACTACAAGGATCTGCGAGCCAGTAAGCGGGCATGAATGGATATTTCCATCCATTGACAATCGCAATCATATTTGTTTATAATTATTAAAAGTGAAGAATGCAAACACTATGAAGGGAAGAGTAGGCAAAAGGAATTGCTGACAGAGAGCCGGGCAGGGTGAAAGCCGGCAGCAAGGAACTTTGCTGAAGATGGCCCCGGAGTGAAGCGGCTGAACAGTAATATAAGTAGGCTGCTGCGGAAGATTCCGTTATCAGATCAGGTGATTGTTAAAGTCACTGCAATGAGGCTTCGGCTTGCCGGAGCGAATTAGGGTGGTACCGCGTGCCCCTCGCCCCTATCGGTGTGAGGGGCTTTTATTTATAGACAAATTCAGGCGGATCATAATAGAATAAGGCAGGCATTAAGGAGAAAGGAAGATGAATACATGAGCGCAAAGAATACCTTCTATATTACAACCCCTATTTATTACCCCAGTGATAAGCTGCATATAGGCCATTCCTATACCACGGTTGCCGCTGATGCCATGGCCCGTTTTAAGAGAATGACAGGCCATGACGTAATGTTCCTGACGGGAACCGATGAGCACGGCCAGAAGATCGAACAGATAGCCAAAGAGCACAAGGTTACCCCGAAAGAATATGTGGACCGGATTGTTGCAGGCATCAAGGAATTATGGAAGCTGATGGATATCTCCTACGATGATTTTATCCGCACCACTGACAAGAGGCATGAGGTGGTAGTGCAGAAAATTTTCAAAAAGCTGTATGACCAGGGAGATATCTACAAAAGCGAATATGAGGGCTGGTACTGTACCCCATGCGAATCCTTTTGGACGGAACACCAGCTTAAGGACGGCAACTGTCCTGACTGCGGCAGGCAGGTAGAGCTTCTTAAGGAAGAAAGCTACTTCTTCCGCCTGTCCAAGTACCAGGACCGCCTCATAAAACATATAGAGGAAAATCCCGATTTTATCCAGCCTGCATCCCGCAAGAATGAGATGCTGAATAACTTCCTGCGCCCCGGGCTGGAAGATCTCTGCGTATCCCGCACCTCCTTCAAGTGGGGCATACCGGTAACCTTTGATGATAAGCACGTAATCTATGTATGGATTGATGCCCTGTCCAACTATATAAGCGCCCTGGGCTATTTATCGGATAATCCTGAAAAATTCAACAGGTACTGGCCTGCAGATGTGCATCTGGTGGGCAAGGAAATAGTAAGATTCCATACCATAATCTGGCCCATCATGCTCATGGCCCTGGACCTTCCCCTGCCCAAGCAGGTGTTCGGCCACGGCTGGCTGATACTGGAAGGGGGCAAGATGTCCAAGTCCAAGGGCAATGTGGTGGACCCGGTGGTTTTGGTTGAGCGGTACGGTCTGGATGCAGTGCGTTATTTTCTCTTAAGGGAAGTGCCCTTTGGAGCAGACGGCGTCTTTTCCAATGAAGCATTGATCAACCGCATAAATTCCGACCTGGCCAATGACTTGGGCAATCTGCTCAGCCGGACCGCTGCCATGATCGAAAAATATTTCGGCGGCGTTCTTCCGCCCTGCGGTGACTTGACAGACCTGGACAAGGAACTGCAGCAGCTGGCTCTGGAAACCCCTGCCAAGGTGGAAAAACTGATGGATGAACTGCAGTTCAGCAATGCCTTGGCTGAAATCTGGAAGCTGGTATCCAGGAGCAACAAGTACATCGATGAAACCACGCCCTGGATACTGGCCAAGTCTGAGTCAGACCGGCCCAGGCTGGGCACAGTGCTTTATCACCTGGCCGAATCCTTAAGGTTTATATCCGTGCTTATCTCCCCCTTCATGCCTCGCACCCCTGAAAAAATACAGGAGCAGCTGGGCATAAGCCGGGAAGATCATACCTGGGACAGCCTGAAAGAATTCGGCAGATTAAAGGCCGGCACCAAAATCCAGAAGGGGGAAATCATCTTCCCCAGGCTGGATGCGGAAAAAGAACTGGAAGCCCTGGAAGATTTGAAGAATGAAAAAGCAAAAAAGGAACAGGCAGCTTCAGAAGGTAAGAAGACAGAAGAAAAGAAGGAAACAGAAACACCGGACATATTGCCGGAGATTACCATAGATGACTTTGCCAAGCTGGATCTGAGGGTGGCCAGGGTTGTGGCCGCCGAACGGGTGGAAAAAACTGATAAGCTCTTGAAGCTTACCTTGGATGTAGGCGGAAAGAGCCGCCAGGTGGTATCCGGCATTGCACAATATTATTCTCCGGAAGAATTAATTGGACAAAAACTTATTCTTGTGGCAAACTTAAAACCGGTGAAACTGAGAGGAATACTCTCTGAAGGCATGATCCTGGCTGCTTCCGACAGGGCCGGCAAGCTGGTGCTTGCAACGGTATCCGGAGACATTGAAAGCGGAGCCCAGGTTCGATAGGAGTGAAGAGATGTTTTTTGACAGTCATGCCCATCTGGATGACAGACGCTTTGACCGCGACCGGCAGGCCCTGATAGAAAGCCTGCCTCAGCGCGGTATTTCTTATGTGATAAATGTGGGGGCCGATATGGAGTCCTCCGAAAAATCAATTGAACTGGCCCAGCAATATCCCTTCATATACGCTGCTGTGGGGGTGCATCCCCATGACGCCAAGGATATGAAGGACAGTGATCTGGATGCCCTGCTGGAGATGGCAAAGCATCCCAAGGTAGCGGCTATCGGGGAAATCGGTCTGGATTATTACTACGATAATTCTCCCAGGGATATTCAGAGAAAAAGGTTCGAAGACCAGCTGGAGCTGTCCATAAAGATCGGCCTTCCGGTTATAATTCACAGCCGGGATGCCCATGGAGATACCATGGAAATACTTAAAAAATACAGTTCCAGGCTGAAGGGATGCGTTTTGCACTGCTATTCCGGCAGCTGGGAAATGGCAAAGGTTTATGCCGATATGGGCTTTATGATCTCCCTGGCAGGCCCCGTTACCTTCAAAAATGCGGTGAAATCGGTTGAAGTGGCAGAAAAAATAGATTTGGACCACCTGATGATAGAAACTGATTGTCCTTACCTGGCTCCCCATCCTTACAGGGGCAAGCGCAACGAGCCCGGCCTGGTGAAGCTGGTAGCTGAGCGCATAGCTGAAATAAGGGGCATGGAGATGGAAGAAATAGCCCGGATCACCTTGGACAATGCCAGGAAATTCTTTGACATATAAGGCAGCAAGGTTTATTTAGAAAAAAGTGGTATAACAGCCTCCTTTTTTTGGAATACTAGAGGTGGAATTGGCAAAATTATTAAATTTATTAAAAAGGTTTGACAAATTATTAAATTTATATTACAATGTCCGCATCCACTCCGAGGATCCAAAAATTAAGGAGGAGGCTGATTATGGACTCACACATACGGAGGATCCGGAGTAAGTATATTGTACTGCTCCTGATACTCCTGGCTCTTGTCGGATCGGCAACAGCCACAATAACTCATTTGATACAGGATCCGGTTAAAAACGTGATTCTGGATGACGATGGGTACCGTGTTGAGATTGAAACTTACGACAACAGTGTAGAAGAATTACTTAATAGATATGAAATCACCCTTGGCCCTGGTGATGAAATCACACCGGCCCTGGATGAACCTTTACAAGATAACACGGAAATCAAAATTGTAAGAGCCATGCCTGTTACAGTAGAGGCAGACGGCGAAAAGACAGTACTTCACGTAACCAAGGGAACCGTGGAGGAAATGCTGGAAAAAGCAGGCGTGGAGCTGCGAAAAGATGACTTGGTCAATTACTCCCTGTCAGACTCGGTAAAACCTTATGATCACATAAAGGTTACACGAATAGATCAGGAGGTTCTGGTAGAAAAGGAAGCAATACCTTACCAAATAGTTACCAAAAAGAACGAAGATTTGGATGAAGGAGTAACTAAAGTTGTACAGGAAGGCCAGCAGGGTGAATTGGAGCGAAAGCTGCTGGTCACTTACCAGGACGGAGTGGAAATTCAACGCAAGCTGGTAAGCGAGGAAGTAACAAAGGATCCGGTAGACCGGGTAGTAGAAAAAGGAACTGCCAAGCGGGTTAAAACTTCCCGTGGCGACTATGTAAGATATTCAAAGGTTAGAAAAATGGTTGCTACAGCTTATACAGCAGGTTATGAATCGACAGGGAAAAGGCCGGGCGATAAATACTACGGAGTAACATCCAGCGGAAGAAAGGCTAAGCCTTTCCATACTATCGCAGCGCCGCCGGACATACCCATCGGTACCAAGGTTTACATCCCCGAACTGGTTCAATTCTGGGCCAAACGAGGAGTTTCCATCAGCGGAATTTTTACAGTGGAAGACCGCGGTGGAGCTGTTAAGGGCAACATAATAGACATCTTCATGGAGGATGTGGGCACTACCAGGAGCTGGGGAAGAAGAAGTGTTACCGTTTACTTCCTAAAGTAAACAGGAAACTAAAAAGGCAGACGCAGATCTGCCTTTTTTCTTTTTCTTCTTTTGTTATAATGAGTTATAATTACTTTGATACCTGGCATAAAAGGGGGGCAGGAAATGAGCACACTTACATCTCCCAAGTATCTTAAAAGCTTGCTCAGCCGCCATGGCTTCAGCTTCAGCAAGAGCCTGGGCCAGAACTTTTTGATTGATGAAAATATACTGAACAAAATTGTACAAGGGGCACAGCTGGCATCGGACGATTATGTTCTTGAAATCGGCCCCGGAGTTGGCACCCTGACTGCTGCACTTGCCCGCCATGCTGCAAAGGTGGTGGCTGTGGAAATAGACCGTTCGCTTAAGCCAATACTGGATGAAACCTTGGAAGGATTTAATAATGTAGAAGTGGTATACGGCGATATTCTTAAGCTGGACCTGGAGGAATTGACAAAAGACAGGCTGGAAGGCAGACCTTTCAAGATTGTGGCCAATCTGCCTTATTACATTACCACACCCATTATTATGCGCTTTTTGGAAAATGATTGTTCCTATACTTCAATTACCGTTATGATTCAGCAGGAGGTTGCAGCCAGGATGGCAGCCGGCCCCGGCAGCAAGGAATATGGCGCCTTAAGCGTTGCAGTACAGTTCTATACCCGGCCCCGGCTTATATGCAAGGTGCCGGCCAGTGTTTTTCTTCCGCCTCCCAAGGTGGGTTCAATTGTAATAGCTTTGGATAGGCGGAATAAACCGGCTGTTGATGTTGAAGATACAGCTTGCTTTTTCAAAATTGTCAGGGCTGTATTTGCCCAGCGGCGCAAAACCCTGCTCAATAATCTTGTATCTGCCGGCATAACCGGCCTTGACAAGGCTGCCTTATCACAAAAGCTTTCCCGACTGGGCATAGACCCTGAGCGAAGGGGCGAAACCCTCTCCCTGGAGGAACTGGCTTTAATCAGCAACAATATAGATTGCAGCGATGCAATATCTTAATACCTCAAGAATGTAAAAGACAGCAAAGCATGTAAATAAGCCGCCTGACCGGCGGTTTTTTTATGCACTTTTATGCCGGCGGCCCAGGCACTTTTTACATCTGCCGGCATATATTAATAGGGATAAGTCTATGGTGCATATATGTATAGTGAGTGTATCAGATACATCAAACCAGCAATTATGAAAGGGGAGGGTTTATTTGTTAGGAAGCTATAAATTCCATCGGTCTTTTATAATACTAAAGCCTGAGGATATGGGATTTGAAATACAGGAAGGCAGGGAACCTGCCGGGTATGTAAAACTGGAACTGCGTAACAATTTCGGAAAGATGCTGATTTACATACAGGATATGAGGCCGGCGGACCCTCAGCAGGCAATTTACGACGTTGTTCTGGTTTCCAACAGAAAGGAAGTGGATCCGGTTAAGCTCACCAGCATTCAGCTGCCCGGCAGCGGCAGAGGGGAATTTGAGATTGTTTTTGATCCTGATGATGTAGGAGAAACAGGAAACAGCATAGGGGATTATCATGCCCTGGCGGTAGTGGAAAGGCAGCTTTCGGATATAAGCTCCCTCCGGTATCCATTGGTGGGATATTCGGACAAGAAGGTAAAACTTAACTGGAACCGTGAGATAACCGGCCGGCTGCTGCATATGTACATGCTTTCCCGCGGCAGTGAGGCCTTGGAAGTTTTCGGAGCAGAAGGACTGGAGCAGCAAAGGGAAGGAGAGTCATATGCGGAGGCTGAAAGCGCGGAATCAGGCAGTGAAAAAGCTAATATAATGGCGGTTGAAATTCCTGAATTGGAGGAAGAAGCAGAACATGGTGAAGCTCTCAGTGAACAGCCGGGATCCGAAGGCCTGATGGAACAGGAGGAAGCGGAAGCTTTGGATTACAGTCAGAAATCTGAGGTTCTTCTGCAGCATCAGGCAGATGAAGCCGGCCTGGAACGGCAGGAAGACGTACATGAAGAAAAAGGGCCGGAAAAAACGGCAGAAGATCAGATAGATCCTGAGCTGTTAAAATTTAAGCCACCGGATATCAGCTATATATATGAGGATGATAGCCAACTGAAACAGGAAAATATGGGTTCAGCCCGGAATACAGATCAGTCACAGGATACGGAGGAGCAGGATTTCTACAGCATGCAGCTGGGCGGCACATCTTACTGGAGCAGGGTAGAGGAATATTACAACAGGCTTTTTGACAGCCATAAAAAAGTTACTCCCTTTGATGATGCAGTGGGCGAGGTTGAATGGATTAGGATAGAAAATGTATATGGGCCGGTGTATCCCTTTTACGGGACATATAATCCCTGTTACCCTTACTACCGCCGCAGCAGGTGTACCTTGGATCATTATTTAATAGGGTTGATGCGGGAAAAGGGAAAGGTGAAATATGTAATTTACGGCATACCAGGTATCTACAGCGCGGCACCTCCCATGTCCCTGCATGGATTCTCCCGCTGGCTGCCGGTTAAAAACGGATACGGAGCTGGTTACTGGCTTTTATACATAGATGCCCTGACCGGAAATATTGCATATCCCTATTGATTTTTTGCGATTATCTCTTTAAATACTCCTTTCAATATGCTAAGATAAAATAAGATTAAATACCATAAATTTCTAAATTTTACAGGGTTCGACATAAAGTGATTGCTGTTAGCGAAGGCAGTCAAATGATGGAAGAACCTGTAGATCAGAAGTAAACACAAGATAAGAGGAGGAAAGGGAATGATCGCTAAGACCAAGGTAGTAATAATTGATGATAACCATCAAATACGGGAGATCATGTCTTCATTGATCGACATGCAGAACGACATGGAGATTGCAGGTTCGGCAGCCGACGGCCGCAAAGGGCTGGAACTGATTCAGGCCGTCAGACCCGATGTGGTCCTGCTGGATATGGTTATGCCCAAGATGGACGGACTCAGCGTATTGGAGAATTTATACAACAGCAGCCATGAGTATAAGCCGGCTGTTATCTGCCTGTCCGCCGTAGGCAATGAGGACATAATACGAAGGGCAATTGATCTGGGGGCCAGGTATTATATGGTCAAACCCTTCGATTTTGATGTCATACTCAGCCGTATCCGGGAATTGTCCGGGTCTTCCGCCCAAAGCTCCGGCAGGGTTGTGCCTCCCGTAACCAGAATGAATACGGAAAAAAGCCTGGAGGAGAGGATTACCAATATTTTTCTTACCATCGGCATTCCTGCCCATATAAAGGGTTACCATTTCCTGCGGGAAGCCATCAAGATGGTGGTGGAGGATAATGACATAATCAACCGCATCACCAAGGAGCTTTATCCTTCCATTGCCAAAAAATTCAACACCACTCCCAGCAAGGTGGAGAGGGCCATAAGGCACTCCATAGATGTGGCATGGAGCAGGGGCAAGGTGGAAAACATTAATCAGCTCTTTGGTTATGTGGTTTATGATAAAAATGACAAACCCACCAATGGTGAATTCATTGCATTGGTGGCAGATAAGCTCTCCATGGAGCTCAGTGCCTGAAGGCAAAAAAACAATGCACAATGCTGTGGAAAATATTGATTTTTTCCACAAGCGCAGAATCCCCATGTGTCAATGGTTTGGGGATAAACCTGTGGATACTGTGGATAAATCCGGTTTTGGCATGTGGATAACACCAAATTCCTCTTCTCTGCATACAATGTAGGGAAGAGGAGGTGACGGTCTTGATCAAATTCTGCGAAACCGGATGGTTTGGCGTGATCAGCGAAGATATCGGCTTTGAAAATATATGCATTGTTGCACAGGCTGTGGCAGACTGCCTGAAAGACATGGAGAATTCGCAACCTGTGGTCCTGGCATACGATACCCGTTTTCTTTCAAGGGAATATGCATGGTCTATCCAGCGGGTTCTTACTGCCAACCGAATACAGGTTATCATGCATAAAAAACCCGTACCTACCTCTTTTTTAAGCATGTCGGTTCGATTCAGCCAGGCGGCCTTGGGAATCATGGTGACCGGAGAAGGCCGGCCTGCCAGATATTCCGGCCTGACCTTCCGGCTTCCATCCGGCAGCCCTGTATCCAGGGAGTGGATGGACAAATTGTTTCAGCACCTGTATAGAAGATATCCCAGAAGTTCGGAAGACAGCAGGCATCTGCTTCAATATATGGATTTTTTTCCAGAATATTCGGTTCAGCTGATGGAAAACATTGATGCTGAATGCATACGTAATGCCAACCCCTTTATTGCCAGTGACAGTTTTTTTGGAAGCGTCGGTACTTACATGCAGGAACTGTTACAAGCCATGGGGCTCAGAGGAATCCACATCCGCACCAAGCCCAATCCGGGTTTTCTGGACAGCATTCCTCAGCCAAATGAAAGAAATATGGCGCCGGTATCCAAATTAACTGCACAAAAAAATGGCCATATGGGGTTGTTTTTCAATGGCGACGGCAGTATAATAGGCGCTGTATCCCCTCATGGGAAAATTATCCGAACCGAATGGGCTGCGGCTTTGATTCTGGATGAATGGCTGAAATCCAAGGGAAAGGATTTTGAGTTCTATACAGAAATCTTCACACCGGAAGCTGCCTTTAAATTTTTTAAGCATTACGGGCTGGAAGTTCTGCCTCTTTACAGGCTGAAGGAGGAAAACAGACCTTTGGACAAGGCGGTAATCTGGGACAGCAAAGGCCTTAGGCTTGGATCTTTCCTGCCCGACTGGGACGGTATCCTTCAGGCCATGCTTCTGGTTCAGGCCTTGTGCCGGCATGATCTAAACTGGCAGGGCTTTCTCAGCCATATGGATCTTTTGACTCAAAACAGGGTCCAGGAGCACCGGTCCCTGAGCATGGATGCAGACCATTGGGCGGAAAAACGCAGGAATCTGGTGGAAACATTAGATACGCTGCATTCAACAGGGCTGGACAGGGTAATTGAGGAAGGCGGAGACATAAAAGCAGTATTTAAGGATGACACCTGGCTGGGTTTTCATTATAATGAATGTGAAAGCAACCTGCTTTTATACTATGATACAGAGCCGGGCAAAGGGGAGAACATGCTGCAGAAATCAATAGCGTGGTTTACCGGATAAATATCTAAAAGGCTTAAGCAGGAATTCAGGCCTTCATGTCGAAAAGAAAATCTTGGTATTATTGCAAGATTACATCTGGTTTTAATAAACTAATTTGGGTATATAATAGCTATTAAAAATTGTTCAGATAAAACGGACATAATTTACTGGAGGGAGATGCATGGCTTACAAAAAATGTCCACGCTGTAATCTTAATTACATCAAAAGCACCGATGTGCTCTGTGGGATTTGCCAGGAAGAAGTAGGCAAAGCCCTGAGGAGCAACGATGATGAAGAGGAATATGATTTCTGCCCGGAATGCGGCGAAAACATTATAAAAAGCGGGGAAGAAATGTGCTACCAATGCTGGCTGGAACGCCAGAAGGAAGATGAAGATGAGGATAAGGAAGCTCTTGACTGGGACGAGATTGCAGAAGAAAACACCGATGATGAGCTTTTCGGCGAAGATGAAAATGATGATGAAGAATTAACGGAACTGGAATTTGATGAGGATATTGACATGGAAGAATAAAAAAATGCACGCCGGTAAAACTAATCCCAATTATCAAAATAATGGGATGTGATACCGTGATAGATGCAAAGTCAGTGGACAACATCAGGAAGGTCCTGGAATCCAACGTAGGCCAGAAGGTAAGACTCAAAGCCAACCGTGGCAGGAGAAGATCCTGTGAAATGGAAGGCGTAATAGCAGACACCTACCATAATCTCTTTACAGTTCAGGTTGGCACAGATTCCAATTCAGTTCAGACCCTTTCCTATACTTATTCAGATGTTCTCATATCAAATGTTGAACTTGTTGTATGCAGCAATAATGAAAAAATCTGTACAGGATAAAAAAGAAGGCATGCCTTCTTTTTTTTAATCATATTTTCCCTGCTCTCCTACTATTATATAATATGAAAATTTATGGACAAAAAGTCAGGAGAGGAGGAGCAAGATTGGCTATAGAATACAGAAGGGACCTGTTAAGGCTTGATCAGGTAGTAGCCCAGGAGTCAGGCCAGGCCCTGGTGGAAGGGGAGATAAATGTACCGGAGAACAAGGCTCCCATTGCCAGGATTCTGGACATAAATGCTGAGGCTGTCATATCCAGCCAGGAAGTCATTCAGGACAAAGTCATGGCAGAAGGCATTATACGCTATGATATCCTTTATATTCCGGAGGAAGATTCAGCCATCGATTCGCTGGAATCCGAAATCGGCTTTACCCAGTATATGGACCTGCCGGGTGCCAGACCCAAGATGGCATCGCGCCTCAAGCTGGATGTGGAGCATGTGGATTATGAACTGGCATCCGCCAGGAAGATTAATGTAAAAGCTGTTCTGGATCTTTCCGGGCAGGTCAGCCAGGTGGTTGAGCTGGAGGCGGTTACCGAGTTTTCCGGAGAAGATGTTGAGGTGCTGAGAGAAGGCATCCGGGTATCCTCCATAGCCGGAACAGGCCATTCCCAGACCCTGGTCAGGGAGGACCTGGAGCTGGCAGATTCAATGCCTACCATTCAAAAAATTGTAAGAAAAAGTGCCCAGGTCAGAATCAATGAGAAGAAGGCCGCAGACAACAAGGTGGTGGTACACGGGGACGTGGATCTGAAACTGCTTTACCTGTGCGAGGATGAAGATGAGCCTATACAGTATATTTCCCACAGCATCCCCTTCAGCCATGTGGTGGAAATCCAGGGAGCCTATCAGGGCATGGAATGCTGGGCGGATGCAGCCGTTACCGAGCTTTATGCCGATCCCAGGGAAGATATCAATGGCGAACTCAGGATAATTGACACCGAGCTTGTGCTGGCAGTTGACGCCCAGGTGTTTGAAGCCCAGGAAGGAGAAATCATTACAGATGCATACAGCCCCCAGGCTGCAATGGAGGTTAAGAAAAGGAAAATCAAGATAAAGCAGTTTGTGGGCGAGAGCCAGGGGCACACCATAGTGAAGGAAAGCGTCACCTTCCCGGAAGGGGTTCCGAAGGCTAGGAAAATTCTTTATGTGGAAGCCAGGCCTGTCGTAACCGACAGCGCCATGGATGAGGGGAAGGCTTCCGTGGAAGGCGTACTGGCCTGCCAAGTGGTTTATCAGACCAATGATCCGGATGTGCCGGTGGCAAGCTTCCAGGAAGAATTGCCTTTGCGCCACACCTTGGAAATAGACGGGGTTAAGTCCCATATGGACTGTGAGAGCGAGGCGGTTGCGGAAAATGTTAATTTCACCCTGCTGGCCCAGGACGAGGTGGAGCTGAAAATCCCGGTTTTGTGCAGGGTTTCAGTTTCCCAGATTATTGAGAAGGATGTAATTATAAGCGCAGAGGAAGTGGAAGAGGCAGCCGGCAAGGAACCGGGAATTTACATATATTACGTAAAACCCGATGATACCCTCTGGTCCATAGCCAAAAAGTACAATACCACCATATCCAATATTCTCAAATACAATCCCATGGATAATGAGGCCGTAAGCCCCGGAACCAGGCTGCTGATTTTCAAAAAGCTGGATTCCTCTGTTATCTGAAAGCTTTATACTGAGAACCAGGCTGCAGCATCATGCAGCTTTTTTTTGGCCTTTTAGCCTTTTATTTTAATGGTTATGGATGAATTTATGTTGTATAATTTGTATAATTAAGCTGTCAATCAAAACATGCAATGTTTAAGCAGGTGGATATATGAACACAATTAAACTTAAGGCACCGGGAAAAATCAACTGGACCCTGAATGTAACCGGCAGGCGGCCCGATGGATACCATGAAGTGGAAATGCTGATGCAGTCCATCAGCCTCTGGGATGAGCTTATTCTGACTGAATGCCGGGAGGGCATAGAAGTTGCGGGCAATGCCCGTATCATGCCCTTGGATGAAAGCAACCTGGCCGCCAAGGCAGCCAGGCTTATAATGGACAGATTCGGAGTTAAAGGCGGAGTCCGCATTGAAATAAATAAAAACATTCCCGTTTCAGCCGGGCTGGCAGGGGGCAGCGCCGACGCTGCAGCTGTGCTGGCCGGGCTTAATGCTCTTTGGCAGCTGGGTCTGTCAGATGAAGAACTGGCCGGGTTGGGCGCTGCTTTGGGGGCGGATATACCATTCTGCATTTTCGGGGGCACTGCCCTTGCCCGGGGCATCGGCGACAGGCTGACTTCTCTTCCTGCTCTTGAAGACATTCCCCTGGTGCTGGTCAAGCCTTCTTTCGGTGTATCCACCGCATCTGTCTACCAGGCCCTGAAGCTTGACGAAATCAATTTCCGTCCCGACTGGGAGATGGTTTACCAGCTGCTGGCAGCAGGTGAATTTTATCTGCTAAGCTCCTATATGGGCAATGTGTTGGAGCAGGTTACGGCAAAGCTTTATCCGCAGATTAATGAGATAAAGGAAGCCCTTGATAATACCGGTGCAGCTGTCAGCATGATGACCGGCAGCGGTTCAGCCGTATTCGGCGTGTTCGAATCTGCCAGGCAGGCACGTAAAGCGGCAGAAAAACTAAAGCTGCATTATCCCCATGTGTTTTTCGCCTCTTCATACGGCAGAGGAGTGGAAATTGTGCAAGGAGGAAGCCTATGGACAGAATAAATGCTGTTGTGCTGGCCGGAGACAGCCGCAAAGGGTTTGGCCGGGAGGGCGTGGAGAATAAGTCCCTGCTGCCCATCAACGGCAAGCCCATGGTTGAATATGTGATAGATGCCTTAAGGGATTCTTCCCTGATCAGCAGAATCTCCATTTCCGGCCCTCCGGATCTGTTAAAAAGCCATCTGGGAGACAAGGTGGATTTCTACACGGAAGACAGGGGGAGCCTGTTTGAAAACGTCAAGACAGGCATGGAACCCTTTATGGCCGATAAGGCAGTACTTATAGTTACCTCCGACATTCCCATGATTGCCGGCTGGATGATTACCGACTTTGTCAAACGCTGCTATCAGCAGGGAGGGGATTTCTGTTATCCTATAGTGAATAAAAAGCTGAATGAAGAGCGGTTCCCGGGGGTGGAACGCACCTATATTCGTATGAAGGAAGGCACCTATACCGGCGGCAATGTCATGTATTTAAATCCCGCCGTTTTCGCTTCATGTGAGGAGTTTGCAAAAAAAGTAATCCAATTCAGGAAACAGCCTTTAAAAACCGGCAGAATGCTGGGCATAAAATTTCTGGCCGGCCTTATGCTGGGCATGCTGACCATACCCGAGGTGGAAAAAAGAGTATGCCAGCTTCTTGACATTCAGGCTTCCGCCATCATAGTGCCTTACCCTGAAATATGCAATGATGTGGATAAACCCAGTGATTTGGAAATAGTAAAAAGGTATTTTGGTATACAAAGCGCATAGACAGGTATAAACTTCCGTATCCTGTCAATACTTCTAATAGGACATGAGATACGGGGGTATACAAATGAAGAGGTATGAATGGATTTTTTCGGCTGCTGCCATCATTGTCGCACTTATCATTTCATCCTTCACCGGGGTCATTCAAAATGACAATACCGATAATTTAATACGCCTGCATGTTATAGCCAACAGCGATTCACCTGAAGATCAGGAGTTAAAGCTGCATGTCCGGGACCGTCTGCTCCTGGCCTTTGGGGAAAAGTTCAGGGATGTTCAGACCCTGGAGGAAGCCCGAAAAGCAATTGAAGCCAGCCTGCCGGAGCTGGAGAAAACAGCTCTGGCAGAGATCAGGGAAAGGGGATATTCCTATAATGTAAAGGCCCAGCTGGGCATATTTCCTTTCCCCACCCGGGTATACGGAGATGTGGTTTATCCGGCCGGCAATTATGAAGCCCTTCGCTTAGTCATAGGAGAAGGCCGGGGAGCCAACTGGTGGTGTGTTATGTTCCCGCCCCTCTGCTTTGTGGATGTATCATCCGGAATAGCGGAACAAAACTGCAAAGATGATAAACATGGCCTTGCCGGACACGATAAGGCATCCGAAGAGGATTTCGGCCGAAACCTTAATGAAACGGAGCAAAATGTTGTTTATAAGTTAAAAGCTGTGGAACTGTGGAAAGACTTTTTGGAATGGGTGGATAGGCTTTTTTGATGAGCTTAAAATGAATTAAATGGCATTATGTTTTTATAAAAAGGGATGCTGCAAAAATGCAGCCCTTTTTTTATGCTTTTTATGTAAAAAGTTGGATTGCCTTTGCATGCATATCCTGTATAGGGCTGGCAAAAAATATTTTAAAGCTGTGCGAAAGAGGGGAAGAAAAATATGGAATATAAACAGAAGATGGCTGTAATTGCCGTTCTGGTTACGCTTATAATAAGCGGCAGCATGGTTTTTAACTATTATACGAATCGCAGCAGTGTTGCCGAAGCTGCAGTCCTCTACTGGGGCTCCACTGGAAGCAAGGTATCGGAAGTTCAGAGAAAACTGAAACAGTGGGGTTATTATGACGGGCCTGTTGACGGCGTATTCGGGCCTTCCACTTACGATGCCGTGATTCGGTTTCAGCGGAAACACGGCCTGAAACAGGACGGGGTAGTGGGCCCGCAGACGGCCAATGCCATGGGCATTCAGCTGTCAGGCACATCTGCCCAGAAACCCTCATCTTCCGGACAAAGCGTCCAGGCCAATTCCAATGATGTGTATCTGCTGGCTGCTGCCATACACGGGGAGGCCCGGGGCGAACCATATATAGGAAAGGTTGCAGTGGGAGCAGTTATTCTGAACCGGGTCAAACACCCCAATTTTCCCAATACCATTGCAGGGGTTATCTATCAGCCTAATGCATTTACCGCCGTTGCCGACGGCCAGATAAACCTGGCGCCGGACGAGGAATCCATCCGGGCAGCCAGGGATGCCTTAAACGGATGGGATCCCACCTACGGAGCCATCTATTATTATAATCCGGCCAAGGCAACCAGCAAGTGGATATGGAGCAGGCCTGTTCATATAGTAATCGGCAATCACAGGTTTGCCACCTGAAAGGGAGGTTCTTATGAAGCATTGGATAGTGCCGGCGGTGCTGGCCATAGCTTTGATCTTTACCGGAGTATGGGGTTATCAGCAGTATCAATTGAACCAGGAATACATGAGGCACATGGAAAACATATATCAAAAATCCTTCTATGAACTGGTGGGCAATGTGGGAAGCGTTGAAAGCGGCCTGGCCAAACTAATGGTCAGCGGCGACCGGAGCCAGCATGCAATTCTTTTGTCTGAAATCAGCCGGCAGGCCCAGGCTGCCCAGATGGACCTGGGCCAGCTGCCTGTATCGCATATTGTACTGGACAAAACATCCAAATTTTTAAACCAGCTGGCCGATTATGCCTACTTTTTAAATAAAAAGGTTGCCGGCGGAAAAATAATCAACAACAAGGAAATGGAAAACCTTATGCATCTCCATGAAAATGCTGTCAGGCTCAATGAGGAGCTTACAAAGCTGACAGCGGAAACTCTGAAGGAAAATACCGGCTGGGGAGAGCTGATGCGCTCTGCCAAGACAAGCTTTTATGAGGTATCCGATGACATCTATTCAAAGCAGTTTGTAAACATACAGAAAACAGGCATTGAATATCCCACTCTCATTTACGACGGCCCCTTTTCCGAAGCCTTGGACCAGAAGCTGGGCAGCCTGCTGGAAGGCAGTACCGTAACCGAACAGCAAGCCATGGATATTGCCCTTAATTTCATCGGTCCGGACAGGGCAGTCAGAATAGAAAAGTCTTCCGGCAGCAGCAACGGCATTCTGGATACCTGGGGCTTCCAGGTATGGGTAAAGGAAGAACCTGAAAACCCTTTATTTATTTCCGTCAGCAAACAGGGTGGCAAAGTTGTCAATGTAATAGGCCAGCGCAAGGTTGAAAAAGAGGTGCTGACCATAGAGCAGGCCATGGAAAGGGCAGCTGAATTTTTGGAAGAGAAGGGCTACAAGGGCATGGAGGGCACATACCAGCAAACCTTTGACGGCATATCCACCATCAATTTTGCATATGCCCAGGATGATATAATATTCTATCCGGATCTGATCAAGGTAAAAATAGCTTTGGACAACGGCCGGATCTATGGGCTGGAAGCCAGGAATTATCTTCTCTCACACCGGGAAAGAAAAATAAAGGAACCTTCCCTGACCATGGAAGAGGCTGAGAAACTTGTCAATCCAAATCTGGAAATTTTATCTTCACGTATGGCAGTGATTCCAACCGAGGGAAAAAGAGAACGTCTGTGTTATGAATTTAAAGGCACATTAGGCGAAAAGAGGTTTATAGTCTACATTGATGCAAATACAGGCGAAGAAGCGGACATATTGCAGATCATCGATACTGGAAACGGATCGCTGACAATTTAACCAGCATTTGTCCCTAATATTTCATTCTGCTTGGGACAAAATAATATCAGCATCGAAATTTATTTCGATGCAAATGCAGAGGAGGTATCGATGTGGCTGCGAGAAACCGGAGGATGATGTCAGAAAACCTGAAGGAGGAGATCGCAAAGGAACTGGGCGTGTACGATGTGGTAAAAAGGGAAGGATGGGGCAGCGTCTCTTCCCGTGACTGCGGCCGGATCGTACAGAAGGCCATAGAGTTCGCTGAGCGGTCTGTGAGAAATCAACAGAAGTAGCAGTACTGTCGATATTGCCCGCATGCATGGCGGAGGGATGCCCCTCCGCCTTTTTATGGTTGTTTTTCCTCAATCACCGTAGTAGAATAAACCTGAAGAGGAGGATTGGACAGCATGGATAAGCGCCCCATCGGAGTGTTTGATTCAGGCCTGGGAGGCCTGACTGTAGTAAAGGAGCTTATGAAGGAGCTTCCGGCAGAAGACATTGTCTACTTCGGCGATACCGCCCGCATACCTTACGGCACCCGTTCCAGGGAAATTGTAATCAAGTATTCCTCTCAAAGCGTTCGTTTTCTGCTGAGCAAAAATGTAAAATTGGCCGTTATAGCATGCAATACTGCCAGTGCAAGCAGTTTTGAATATTTAAAAAACACTTTTGATCTGCCTCTGGTAGGTGTCATCCAGCCGGGCGCCCAGGCTGCCGCGGAAGCCACCCGCAACGGAAAAGTGGGAGTAATCGGCACCAGCGGCACCATCAGAAGCAGGGCCTACCCCAATGCCATAAAGGCGGTAAACCCGGATATAAGCGTATATGACCAGCCATGTACCTTGTTTGTTCCCATAGTGGAGGAAGGCTGGAGCAATACAGAAATAGCCAGGCTGACAGCTGAGCGTTATCTTAAAGGTTTAAAGCAGCATGAAATTGATACCTTGGTTTTGGGCTGCACCCATTATCCGCTTCTGGAAAATACCATATCCCATGTTATGGGGCCGGATGTACGTTTAATTAATCCGGCAGTTAATACAGCCCTTAAGGTAAAAGAGATTCTGGAGAATAGCGGCCGGCTGAATCAGGAAAAAAAGCAGGGGAAAATTGAATTTTACGTCAGCGATTTCGGCCAGGGTTTTCAGACCATCGGCGGCCGCTTCCTGGGTACGGAAATTCATGCAGAATGTATTGACATAGAGCAGTATTGACGTTAGTATAATAATTTGGAGTCCTCGCAGGGGGGTTGAGGAAGTGGACAAGAAGATCCTGCTGACCATTAAGGGCAATCATATTAGCGCTGACGGCGAACAGCATTCCATAGAGTTTGTAACAGAAGGCCGTTTGTTCCAAAAAGACGGTGTTCATTATATAGAATACGAGGAAAGTGCAATTTCTGGCAAAGAGGGCACCAAAACCCTCATAGCCATCGATAACAATTCTGTATCCATGGAGCGTACAGGAACCAGCTTTTCCCATCTCTTTTTTGAACCGGGCAAAAGTTATGTTAATAATCTGATGACCCCTTATGGCATACTGCAAATGGGAATAATTCCTACCAGAATTAAATATGAATATAATGAGGAGCAGGGCAGGCTGGATTTGGTGTATCAGATGGCCATCGACGGAAAAACCGCCGGCACCAATGAATTAACATTCTTTTATAAGTAACTGGGCATAAGTGCATGGAATTTCATTCATATTTTTTGGAATTTTTTCCGTTTTAGTTGACGAATATCTGTTTATATATTAACATGAAATAGAGTGCTTCCTTTCCGTTGCTGCATGCATTGTTCGATTCACTTTTCTTTTTTGTGTCCGTTTTTTATAATAAATGGATGAAACTCTAAGAACAGGCAATAATACTAATTAATCTTTTCAAATATACAAATCCTATTTATTTAACTTTTGCAGTGTGAAAACTATATAAAGGAAAGTGGTGAAAGAAATTTTGGATTTAAATGATTTAAATTTAAATGATTTAAGTAAAAATACCATAGCCCAATTAAGGGAATTTGGCAAAGAACTTGGTATAAAAAGCGTTACCAGGTACAGAAAAAGTGAATTAATCGATAAGATTCAGGAAAAGCTTACGGAAATGTCCAAAAGCCAGATGAAACAGATGGAAGCAGAAGTTCCGCCTGAGGAGCAGGCAGCAGAAGGCCAGGAACAGGCAGCTGCTGAACAGCCGGTCAAGAAAAAGAGAGGTCGTCCCAAAAAGTCAGAAAGCGAATCCACATCTCAAACCGAGTCTCAAGAAGAAATTGTTCAGATAACCTTGGAAGACACTCAGCAGGAAGAAGTTCAGGAAGACAGCTCAACAGCAGAAGAAGAGGAAGATATGGGGCAGGCTGAAACAGCTGAAGAAGCAGGAGAAGAAACAGAAGAATATGAAAAAAAGGTAGCCTATGCAAAGAAATACTATAACACTACCAATCCTGCCATACCTGAGCTGCTCAGCTACAGCGATGTAGAAGATGTGGAAGGGGTTCTGGAAGTGCTTCCTGACGGCTATGGCTTTTTGCGCTGTGAGAACTATATGCCGGGCAGCAAGGATGTTTACATTTCACAGTCCCAGATCCGGCGTTTCAGCCTGAAAACCGGAGATTTAGTATCCGGGAAAACCAGGAACACCAAGGAAGGGGAAAAGTTCAGAGCCTTGCTTTATGTAACGGCGGTAAACGGAGAAGATCCGGAAAAGGCACCCCTTCGCAAACCTTTTGATGAACTGACGCCCATCTACCCCAATGAGAGGATCACCCTGGAAAATAAGAAACACAGAAAAGACCTTGCAACCCGCATTATTGACCTGGTAGCCCCCATTGGCAAGGGACAGAGAGGTTTGATTGTATCGCCTCCCAAAGCCGGAAAAACTACTTTACTTAAAAAGATTGCCAACAGCATATCATTGAATTTTCCTGATATTCATCTCATTGTATTGCTGATTGACGAGCGGCCGGAAGAAGTTACGGATATGCAGCGGTCCATCGACGGTGATATTGTATATTCCACCTTTGATGAACTGCCTGAACACCATATAAAGGTAGCCGAAATGGTTCTGGAGCGGGCTCAGCGCCTGGTGGAACACGGGCGTGATGTGGTAATTCTTCTGGACAGCATTACCCGTCTGGCCCGGGCATACAACCAGGTGGTTCCATCCACAGGACGAATCCTGTCTGGTGGTCTGGATGCTTCCGCCTTGCATAAACCCAAAAGGTTCTTCGGCAGTGCCCGTAATATTGAAGAGGGAGGCAGCCTTACAATTATCGCCACTGCCCTGGTTGAAACAGGCAGCCGCATGGACGATGTAATTTACGAGGAATTCAAGGGCACCGGCAACATGGAAATCCATCTTGACCGCAAGCTGTCTGAAAAACGCATCTTCCCGGCAGTGGATCTGTATAAATCCGGCACCCGCCGTGAAGATCTGCTCATGACCCAGAAGGAACTGGAAGGGGTTTGGGCTATCCGCAAGAACCTGAGCGAGGGCAGACCGGATCAGATTATGGAGATTATCATAAACGATATGCTGCGCACCAATACCAATGATGAATTTATAGACCTGATGCTGGAGCACTTTGCCATCATGGAAAAGGAAGGCTATTTGGATAGGTCATACTCCAACTACCGTTAAGGAGCAGAATATGTCCTGGCTGAATGAGAAACGAAAAAAAACGGCAAAAGTTGTAATCCAGGTGCTTCTGGTAATTCTCATCCTTTATTTGTTTCTGACCAAGCTGCTGTTGTTCTTTGCACCCTTCCTTCTTGCTTTTCTCATCGCTCACATTGTCGAAAAGCCGGCCAGGTTTCTGCAAAACAGGTGCAGGTTTCCCAGAGGAGCAGCATCAGCCCTTTCCATCGTTATATTTGTTGCCTTGTTCGGCGGTTTGGTTGGCTTCATTTTCTATCGTCTCTTTGTAGAAGTGTGGGAACTTACCAAGGTAGGCACCGGATACCAGAATATCATCTCCCTGATCAGGGACTGGATAGATCTAGGCGGGGCCTGGTATGCCGCCTTGCCTCCTGAAGTGGTAGCAACAGTCGAATCCAGCCTGGAAGGCATACTTTCAAGAGCAGGCAATGCCATTACAATGGGAATCAACACCCTTTTGAATGCCATGATCAAGGTTCTGACCTCCCTGCCCCTGGCGCTTTTGTACACCGTTATCACCCTGGTGGCTGCTTACTTTTTCAGCAGGGACAGGGAAAAGATTTCCCGCTTTGTATTCAGCCAGCTGCCGGAAGGCTGGAGCAGCAAGTTCAGAACCATTAAGAATGATTTGCTGGCGGCTCTCACAGGCTATATAAAAGCACTTCTGATCCTGGTTACCATTAATTTCTGCGTGGTATTATTGGGTTACATAATATTGGATATAAAATATGCCTTTTTTCTTGCCATTATAACGGCAATTGCAGATATACTGCCCATTTTGGGCCCCGGCACCATCCTGATACCCGGCTCAGTCATTCTTTTAATCAGCGGGAACCACTTTCAGGCCGCAGGTTTTCTGGGCTTATACCTGATCGTAACCATTTTGCGGCAGTTTCTTGAGCCCAGAATTGTGGGAGGCAATATCGGGCTTCATCCTCTGGTTACCCTTATCTTTATGTACCTGGGTTTCCGTCTTTTCGGATTTGCCGGCCTGATTCTGGGCCCCATATTTGCCATTATGCTGAAATCCCTGCAGAAGGCAGAAATTCTTCCCTCCTGGAAGACCTATTAGCTGCAGCTTAAAAACTTACTTGTTTTATGAATTATCATATGTTATACTGTAAAAGTTAAATAAGGTTATGAAATATGGCACTAGATCACGAAAGAGGTGAAAAAGGTGAAGGCGAACATTCATCCAGAGTATGGTGAAGCAGTGGTCAGGTGTGCGTGCGGGGAAACTTTTACAACCGGCTCCACCAAAAAGGAGATTCGGGTTGAAATATGCTCCAAGTGTCACCCATTCTTTACCGGAAAGCAGAAACTGGTTGACTCCGGCGGACGCGTTGAAAGGTTCCGTAAGAGATATGGGCTTAGTGAAGAAAACTAACATCCTGTAGACCAGAATACAGATTAGGGTTCCCCTGGTCTGTATTTTTTTAGGGGGACGAAAGATGAAAAAATGCACAATAGGCGGCCAGGCGGTTATGGAAGGGGTAATGATGAAAGCCCCTGAAAGAATTGCCATAGCTGTAAGGCGGTCAGACGGACAAATTGAGGTAAAAAAACAAACTCTGACCACCATTTTGAATAAATACCCCATACTCAAGCTGCCGGTTCTGAGAGGCATTATAACCTTTGCAGAAACCATGGTGCTTGGAGTCAGATCCCTTATGACTTCTGCAGAACTTTACGGGGAAGATGCCGAGGAATACAAACCCTCCAGATTTGAATCCTTTCTGGCTGAAAAACTCGGCAGGGAAGTGGAAGAGGTGGTTGTTTATAGTGCCGTAGTGCTGGCCCTCATATTTGCAGTTGGCCTCTTTATTCTGCTTCCGGCACTGCTGTCAGGCCTGATCAGGCCCTTTATCCGGAGCCATGTGGCCGTCAATTTTATAGAAGGCCTGATCCGCCTGGGCATATTCCTAATCTACCTGGTGCTGGTCTCCCGGGTTAAGGATATACGCAGGGTGTTCGAATATCACGGAGCTGAACACAAAACAATACACTGCTACGAGCATGATGAGGAACTGACCGTAGAAAATGCCCGCAAGTACTCCACCCTCCATCCCAGATGCGGCACTGCCTTTTTGCTCATAGTTATGGTAATCAGCATTGTTATTTATTCCTTCATGGGATGGCAGAATATCTTTGTGCGTGTGCTGGGGCGCCTGCTCCTGCTTCCCCTGATTGCCGGCCTGTCCTATGAAGTGACCCGGCTTGCCGGCAGGAGCAAATCCCGCTTTGTACGCATTATCATGTATCCGGGAATGATGCTGCAAAGGCTGACCACCCGTGAACCTGACGACTCCCAGCTGGAGGTTGCCATCCGTGCCTTTAAGGAGGCAGCCGGCCACATACTTGAAAGGGAGGCGGAAGAAAAAGTTGAATCCGGTGCTGATACAGGCCTTGTCGGATGCCCGGCGGACGCTTGAGGAAAAGGGAATTGAATCTGCCAGGCTGGAGAGCGAACTTTTGCTGGCCCATATTTTGGGCTGGGAGCGGCATCAATTGTATCTGAACAAGGATTATGTGCTGACCCCGGGGCAAATAGATGCCTACAAGAGCCTGCTTGAAAGAAGGGCGGCAGGAGAGCCCCTTCAATATATTACCGGCGTAAGGTATTTTATGGGGCTGCCCTTTTATGTGGATTCCAGGGTTCTGATTCCCAGATGGGAAACAGAGCTGCTGACGGAATATACAATAAGCAGGGCTAGGGAAAAGGGCCGGGTTTCCATACTGGATCTGTGCACCGGCAGCGGAGCCATTGCCGTCAGCCTGGCGGTAAACCTGCCGGATGCTGAAATAACAGCGGCGGACATTGAGCAGGGCGCTTTGGAAGTCGCAAAAAAGAATGCGGAGGAAAACGGGGTGCTTTCCCGAATAAGTTTTTATCAGGGAGACTTGTTTGCTCCCCTGCCGCCTGAGAAGTTCAAAGGATACTTTGATATCATAGTATCCAACCCGCCCTATGTACCTACAGGTGAAATCGGCCGGCTAATGACCGAGGTCAGGGACTATGAACCCATATCCGCCCTGGACGGGGGAGAAGACGGTCTGGACTTTTACCGCCGGATAGCCCGGGATGGCTGGCGTTATCTCAAGGCAGGCGGATTTATTGCCTTGGAGATTGGATACGGGCAGAGTAATAAGATTCAGGATATATTCTTAAAAAGCGGATATTACCACAGGCATGAATGCCATAAGGATCTGGCAGGCATAGAACGCTTTGTGGTTTTCTATAAAAAACAGGGAGAATAGGTATGTTTGAGAAATTGGATCTCATAGAAGAAAGATATGAGGAACTGGCGCAGCAAATTGCCGATCCTGAACTTATTAACCGTCAGGATGAATGGCAGACGCTGGTTAAGGAGCACGCATCATTAGAAGAGATTGTAACTAAATACAGGGAATATAAAAAGGTAAAAGAGGAAATTGAAGCAGCGCAGCAATTGCTGGAGGAAACCGATGACAGGGAATTCCTTCAGATGCTGGAACAGGAGTTGGATGAACTTAAAGAGAAACAGGAAACCTTGGAACAGGAGATAAGAATGCTGCTGCTTCCCAAGGACCCCCTGGATGAGAAAAACGTGGTTATGGAAATCCGCAGCGGAGCCGGCGGCGAGGAAGCTGCCCTTTTTGGCGCGGAGCTCTTCCGCATGTACAGCCGTTATGCCGAGCGCCAGGGCTGGAAGATTGAAATTATGAGCTCCAACTTTACCGAACTTGGCGGGGTAAAGGAAATTATATTCATGATAGAAGGCAAAGGCGCTTACAGCCGGCTCAAATATGAAAGCGGGGTCCACCGGGTTCAGCGGGTGCCCGCCACCGAATCCGGCGGAAGGATCCACACTTCCACTGCCACGGTGGCAGTGCTTCCCGAAGCCGAAGATGTGGACATTGAAATAAATCCCAATGATCTGCGCATAGACATTTTCCGTTCGTCCGGCCACGGCGGCCAAAGCGTAAACACCACGGATTCCGCCGTCCGCATTACCCACCTGCCCACCGGCATAGTGGTTACCTGCCAGGATGAAAGGTCCCAGCTCAAGAACAAGGAAAAGGCCCTTAAGGTGTTGAAAGCCAGGCTCTTGGACATGGCCAGGCGGGAAAAGGAAGAGGAGTATGCCCAGAACCGTAAAAGCCAGGTGGGTACCGGTGACCGCAGCGAACGCATCCGGACTTATAACTTCCCCCAGGGCCGGGTAACCGACCACCGCATCGGGCTTACCATCCACCGCCTGGAAGAATTTCTGGACGGAGACCTGGATGAAGTGATTGAAAGCCTGGCTCATACAGAACAAGCTGAAAAACTGCAGGCAGCAGGGGAGTAAGCATGCTGGCATAGAAATAAACTGCCTCGAATACAATGTACTGTTTATATTGTATTGGAGGTATTAAAGTTGAATAATCTCATGCTGGGCACAGCAGCGGGCACAGCAGCAGGCATTATAGGAACCGGATTGGGAGGAACCTTTGTCTTCCTGCTCAACCGGCCGGGCAAGCGGCTTTTAAGTACCTTGCTCAGCATGTCTGCAGGCCTTATGCTGGCAGTGGTATGTTTTGACCTCCTGCCCCGCTCCTTTGAGCTGGGAGGAGTTAAAACCGGCCTTTTGGGCACGGCAACAGGCGTTTTTGTTATTGCGGTGCTCCAGGAAATTCTGCTTAGAAAACAAGGCCGGAAACAGGATTTAAAATCAGGCAGCAGCAAACAATACTTACATACAGGAATACTCATAGGCATTGGAATTGCCTTGCATAATTTCCCGGAAGGCCTGGCTATAGGCGTAGGGTTTACAAGTTTTCAAAACTTTGGGTTGGGTTTAAGCCTTGTAATTGCCCTCCATGATATTCCGGAGGGTATTGTTATGGCCACCCCTATGCGGCTGGGCGGCATTCACCCCATAAAAATTGTTCTGGCTGCCCTTTTGGCCGGGATACCAACCGGAATCGGTGCCCTCATCGGCTATCTGCTGGGGGAAATCTCCACGGTCTTTATCAGCCTTTGCTTAGGTTTTGCAGCAGGCGCCATGCTCTATATAACCTGCAGCGAGCTGATACCCGAATCCAGGGATCTGCACCGGGGAAGAATTTCCGGCGCCGGGCTTATAGCAGGGGTGCTTCTGGGAATTGTTATAACCAAATTTATATAAAACTTGCAGAAGGAGAATACACAGGATGAAAACCAGGGTCATAACCATCTCTGACCCGGAACAACAAGAGAAGGAAATAATGGAGGCCGCACAGCTTTTGCGCAGCGGCCAGGTAGTTGCTTTTCCAACCGAAACCGTATATGGGCTGGGTGCAAATGCCTTGGATGCAGAGGCAGTAGGCAGAATATTCAAGGCCAAGGGCAGGCCCAGCGACAATCCCCTCATTGTACATATATCCGACATTTCCACTTGGCACAAATTAGTGGAAGCCATTCCAAAAAAAGCTCTTCTTTTAGCTGATAAATTCTGGCCCGGTCCCTTAACCATCATCTTAAAAAAATCGAAACTGGTACCTGAAGCTGTAACCGCCGGTTTGGATACGGTAGGCGTGCGCATGCCTGCTCATCCGGCAGCGCTGAAATTGATTGAACTGTCAGGGGTGCCTGTGGCTGCGCCCAGCGCCAACATATCCGGCAGGCCCAGCCCCACATCCGCACAGCATGTTATAGAAGACATGAACGGCCGCATTCCCATGATTCTGGACGGAGGAAAGACCGAGGTAGGGGTGGAGTCCACCGTGCTGGACATGACCGGCTCCGCGCCTATGGTTTTAAGGCCCGGGGGCGTGACCGTGGAAATGCTTCAGGCGGCCATAGGACAGGTGCGGATTCATCCCAATGTTATGAGGCCGGTGCAAAAAGATGAAAAAGTCCGTTCTCCGGGCATGAAATATGTTCATTATGCGCCCAAAGCTCCGGTAACCCTTGTAAGGGGTGAGTTAAACCGGCAGGTTGAGTTTATAAATAAGGAGGCAGCCAGGCTGGAGAAAGAGGGCAAGAGGGCAGGCATTCTAGCCACCGATCAAACCCTGTCCCGCTACCAGGCAGGCATTAGGCTTTCCATGGGCGACAGGGAAAACCCAGCCGATATAGCCGGCAAGCTCTTTGCCCGCCTGAGGGAATTTGATGAGCTGGGTGTGGATGCAATTCTGGCAGAAGGGGTGGAGGAAAAGGAAGAAGGCCTGGCGGTTATGAACCGCATAGCCCGGGCTGCCGGATTCCATATTATCGACCTATAGTCGTTTAGGTACAGGAGGGGAAAATATTGAATATACTTTTTGTTTGCACCGGTAATACATGCCGAAGCCCCATGGCTGAAGCACTGTTCAATGATATGGTCCAGAAAAAAGGGCTGGAAGGCTTTAAGGCAGCCTCTGCCGGATTGGCAGCCTTATCCGGGCAGGATGCCAGCATGCAGGCTGTACAGGTTATGAAGGAGATGGGCATAGATCTGAAAGGGCATAAGTCCAGGCAGGTGGACGAGGCACTTTTGAAACAAGCCGATCTGATTTTGACCATGACCCAGGGACATAAAAATGCTTTGCAGGCAGCCGAGCCTTCCATATGGAAAAAGGTTTACACCTTAAAGGAATATGCCGGGCTTCAGGATAAGGATATCCAGGATCCCTTCGGCCAGCCTGTGGAGGTTTACCGCAGGGCAGCCCGGGAAATCAGCCAGGCTTTGGAAAGGCTTTTGGAAAAGATAGAAAAAGAATGAGCGCAATTTTACATTAAGCGCCATAATTCGATAGACTTTAAAAGAATTAATGATATATAATATACAATTGAGTTAAGAAGGTATGTAACAGGTATGCAATAAGGAGGGCTAAAATTGAAGTCAGTTTCCAGCAATAAAGAATTGAAGCAGAAGGTAGGCAGGCGCGCTGCAGAGTTTGTAAAGGACGGTATGAAGATAGGAATCGGCACAGGTTCCACCGTTGCTTTTTTTATAGAAGAACTTGGCAGAAGGGTGAAGGAAGAGGGGCTATCCATACAGGGTGTGACCACCTCTCTCGGATCCAGCCTGCTTTGTCTTAAGTACGGAATACCGCTTATGGAAAGCATGCATTGCAGTCACCTGGATCTGGCCGTAGATGGTGCTGATGAGATAGATCCTTATCTAAACGCTATAAAAGGCGGAGGAGCTGCCCATACCATTGAGAAGATTATAGCTTCCATGGCAGATGAGTTTATCCTGATTGCAGATGAAACCAAGCTGGTTCCCGCCCTCTGCAGAAAATTCCCACTTCCCATAGAGGTTATTCCTGCTTCCCTGTCCTACGTGGAGAAGAGAATCCGGGAACTGGGCGGTACGCCGGAAATCCGCAATGCTGTCCGCAAGGACGGCCCTGTAATCAGCGAAAACGGCAACTTCATCTTGGATGTCACCTTTTCCACTCCCCCTGAAGATGTGGAATTGCTGGACAGGCAGCTGCAAAACATACCCGGTATTGTAGAAACCGGGCTGTTTTTGGGCATTGCCAAAAAAGCTCTGATCGGATATGAGGATTCCGTTGAAATACTGCTTCCAAAAGGATAATTTTGCTTAAATGCTTAATACTATATAAATCCATATTTACCAAAATACAAGGGGGAAATTGAATGTCAAAGGTACACGTAATGGATCACCCGCTGATTCAGCACAAGCTTACGCTTATAAGAAATAAGGAGACTGGTGCCAAAGAATTCCGGGAGCTGGTGGAGGAAGTTGCACTTCTGATGGCCTACGAAGTATACAGGGATCTGCCTTTGGAAGAAACTGAGGTGGATACGCCCATCGGAAAAGCCAGCTGCAAGGTAATAGCAGGTAAAAAGCTGGGAATTATACCTATACTTCGCGCAGGCCTGGGCATGGTGGACGGCATGATCAAGCTGATTCCGGCTGCCAAGGTAGGGCACATCGGCATATACAGGGATCCGGAAACCCTTCAGCCGGTCGAATATTATTGCAAGCTTCCAACCGATATTCACGAAAGAGATCTGATTGTGGTAGATCCCATGCTGGCAACCGGAGGTTCAGCTTCCGCAGCCATAGATTTTCTAAAACAAAGGGGAGCAAAGGGCATCAAGCTGGTTTGCCTGATTGCCGCGCCGGAAGGTATTGAAAGGGTGCAGAAGGATCATGATGATGTGGATATTTTTGTAGCAGCAGTGGATGAGAGGCTCAACGATCACGGCTACATAGTACCTGGCCTGGGAGATGCAGGTGACAGATTGTTTGGTACCAAGTAATCAGTTTTGAAAAAGCGCTCTGTCATGTATATGGCAGGGCTTTTTTGCGTTTTATACCCATGTATATACAGGAAAAATTCTGGCAATAATTTGGTTAGATGACGGAATAAAGAGGGTGCCAGGGATGAAAAACCAAGCCAGATTTTTTCCGGCCTTATTATTGCTTTTGGTCTTATTAACATCTGTCTTTATCCTACTTATCGATAAAGCCTCTACAGCAGATGCCGCCTCACAGGATATCACGAAGGATGAAATCAGGCAGCAGTTAGGAAACGTAGATGCTTCCATTGAAAAGATCCACATCAGCGGCTGGGCAAAGATAAAAGGCGGTGAAGATAATAAGCCGGACCTGATGAAAGAGGCAGAAAAAGTACTTTCACTCTTAGGAGAAAATGCAAGTGCAGAAATCCATTCAGATAAGAAAGAGAATTACACCAGCATTAAGTTATCAGCCGGAATAGACGGCATAAACTATACCATTAAGCTATATGAAAGCAATGATGCCTATGTTTTTGCAGAAGCCAGCCTGGATTCTGACAATATAATTCAGGAAAGTATGGCATATGAAAAAATTGAGCATATACTGAAAACATATGAGGAGAAGCCTGAAATAGGAACTACCTACACAGCAACCATCCTTGGAAGATTGGAGAAAACTGAAATGATACATACAGCAAAGAAGCTATTCAATAATCTTAATACAGAAATTACAGAGCTAAGCAGCGATACCCGTTGGGTCAGCTTAACCGGTTTCAGCAGCCGGCTAAACAGCCGGATGGAATCAGAAAAAGGAAGATTCAATCTTAATATAGCCCTCAGGCATCATTCTGATGATAATAAAACCCTTATCTACCTTGGCACTCCTGTCATTTCCATCCCATACTAGGTGCTTGTAAGCATCATCAGGCAAAAAACATCATTGAAATTACAGGAGTGCAGGAAATGGCAAAATTCATTGTTACAAAAAGCGGCCCCTTAAAAGGCAAGGTTGCAATCAACGGGGCAAAAAATTCAGTTCTTCCCATAATGGCAGCTTCCCTGCTGTCCGACGGCTTCAGCACTTTGGAGGATGTTCCCCGCCTGGAAGATGTACATGTAATGTGCCGGCTGCTGGAGTATTTCGGTTCAAGGCTTAAGTGGAATAATAAAACCCTCAGCATAGACAACAGCCAAATAAGGCCTGCACCGGCCCCATACGACCTGGTCAGGAAAATGAGGGCTTCTTTTTTGGTTATGGGGCCGATTCTGTCCCGTTTTGGAAATGTAAAGATCTCCCTGCCCGGGGGCTGTGCCATCGGCACCCGGCCCATTGACCTGCACCTGAAAGGCCTGGCTGCCATGGGGGCGGATATAACTTTGGGCCACGGCTACATAGAAGCCAAAGCCGATAAGCTTATAGGTGACAGAATATACCTGGACTTTCCCAGCGTAGGTGCAACCGAAAACCTTATAATGGCCGCTGCCCTGGCAGAGGGTATGACTATTATAGAAAATGCGGCAGAAGAACCTGAAATCATCGACCTGGCAAATTTTATTAACTCTATGGGCGGCAACGTCAAGGGAGCCGGCACCGATACCATAAAAATAGAAGGGGTTGAGGAGCTCTCTGGATGCACTCATACAATAATTCCGGACCGGATTGAGGCCGGCACCTTTATGACAGCGGCTGCCATCACTGGAGGAGATATAATTTTAACCAATGTAATAATTGATCATATCAGGCCGGTGGAAGCCAAACTCAAGGAAGCGGGAATACAGGTTGAGCCGGTGGAAGAAGGAATCCGGGTATACAAAAACGGACCCTTAAATACACTGGATTTAAAGACCCTGCCCTACCCGGGTTTTCCGACCGATATGCAGCCTCAGATGATGGCCTTTATGTGTACCCTGCCCGGAACCAGCATGATTACCGAAACTGTGTTTGAAAACCGCTTTATGCATGTAAGCGAACTTAAACGGCTGGGTGCCAGGATAAAGATCGAGGGCAGAAGCGCAATCATAGAAGGGGTCGAAAGGCTGCAGGGCACCCAGGTAAAGGCAACCGATCTGCGGGCAGGCGCTGCCCTTTTACTGGCCGGCCTGTATGCCGAAGGCACCACTGAGGTTTTGGATATATATCACATCGAAAGAGGATACGAGGGAATTGACGAAAAACTGCGTTCATTGGGTGCAAATATCAAAAGAGTTAACTGAAATATAAGAAAATTGTTAAAAATATATTTTTAACAAAAAAATCTATTGACAAATTAATGAAATAGTAGTATAAAAAGCATAACAATATAATATTTGTATTAAAAATTAATATTCTGCTAAAGTCACGTATTAACACGGGCAAACCCGTCGAAAGGCGGGGGCGCAAAGCCTCTGAGTCTAAAGCAATTGCTATGACGGTCAGGCTGCTATGTTAATATCTATTAACATGGCAGCCTTTAATTATTTATGGATGAGTAATAATATGTACATTGTTAATTTTATATACTTTATTTGTTAACACGGGCAAACCCGCCGAAAGGCGGGGGCGCAAAGCCTCTGAGTCTAAAGCAATTGCTATGACGGTCAGGCTGCTATGGTAATCGGTATTTAACATAGCAGCCTTTTTAATTACCACAAACCGCTGAATGTTTGAACCCATAACCATTTATTTGCATCAATAATTCAAGGGTGTTTACACAATTCTGAAGACATTAGTGGACAAAAATAGCATAAATTGAGAACTCCTACAAAGAAATTACGGTCAGGAGAATGTATAAATGAAAAAAGGATATATAATTTCCAGCCAGGCTGTAAAACTGATAAGCTGTTTTTTGACACTCGTACTGCTTTTTAGCTTGGTTTTGTCTGTCAACAGCACTGCTGAAGCAAGTCAGGAAACAGATACTACAATTGAAACAGGAGCAAATGATCTAGATACATATCCAGACGAATATGATGAATTAGATATTCCAGAGGAGATCAGAAAAGAGCTGGATAAGCATGGCATTTCTATTGAAGAATTCAAAAGAAAGCTTGATGATGAGTTTGGCACCTCTTATAAGGAATCTGAGGAAGTGCCTGCTACTCCGTTATCCTCAATAATAAAAACTTATATGTCTGGCAAATCAGGATCCAAAGCAGGTAATATAAACATTATGTCCGGTGGTGGAGAAATAAAGAGTTTAACTATAGATAAGTGGGCAGATTCATATGACAAATATACCAATAGGTGGAAAGTAAATTTATCAATAAAAGGTGAAGGTAAAGAAGTAACTTCGGATATTGTATTGGTTATAGACCGGTCGAAAAGTATGGCGGATAACAATAGGCTTCAAAATGCAAAGGAAGCTGCTAAAAATTTTGTGGAGGAAGTATTAAGTAATAACAGTAACACCAGAATAGCTCTTATATCATATGCAGGTATAAAAAATAACTCAGAGGATGTCACAATCCATAATGGATTTACAAACAATATAAATGCATTGAAAAATTCAATAAATAGATTGTCTGCTGATGGAGGAACTTTTACCCAAGCGGCTATACGGCAGGCAAAAGAACTGCTGGATAGCAGCACTGCTGATAAAAAGCAAATAGTTCTTTTAAGTGATGGGCAGCCAACTTATAGTTATGCAATTAAAGACAATACAAAATATAATTCTCACTACCCGGATGGTGATGTTGTAGAAACTCGTAAAGAATGGATTTGGATTATTATTCCTATTCCGATTAGGGTTTATTATGAGGATCATATAACTGCATATGAGAATCCAGCTAATTTAAATCAAAGTGATATCGACTATAGCAGATATAGAGGCACTGGAAATTCATTAAGACAGAAGGTAGAAGATGTACATGTTAGATTTCTTGGGGGAGAAGGTTCCAGTAGCAATCCTTATCGTAATGAATATAACAGGCTGTACCATAATTCAGGAAATGCTGCTATATCAGAGGCATCATTTGCCAAATCAGCCGGTTACACAATATACACAATAGCATTTAATGCCGGAAATGAAGGGGGAAGAATATTAGAAGATATTGCAAGCAGTGGTAAAGCATATTCAGCCTCGGATGAGAACCTGTCATCCATGTTTGATGAAGTAGCAGGAGGAATATCAGCAGCAGCAACCGATGTGAAAGTAACTGATATATTAGGAGAAAAGTTTTCCTTAGTAAGCGATATCGAAGTTAATGCTGGTAATGTCACTTGGGATGAAGATAATAAGACCATAATCTGGACTCTGGAAAGAATTTCAGGTGCGGATAATGCTGCTCCTGTAACCATGTCATATGTTGTGGAAATAAGTGAAGACGCAGAAAGCGGCGTGAAGTACCCAACTAATGAGAGTGCAGTAATTAACTATAAAAATGTATATGACCAGGAAGTAGAAGATGTATTTCCACAACCCAGAGTAAGCATTTTGAACATTCCCATACAGAAACTTATTAGAGGAAATCTGGGCGATGTAAGCCGTAAATTTAAATTTGAAATAAGATTAGATACTGATAAAATCGGTCAAATATACGATGATGAGTTTTTGTTATCACATAAAGACGAAGAAATACTGAAACACCTTTCAGATGAGGATAAGATTATTCTAAAGGAACTCGATTACGGTGATTATGAGGTAACCGTAAAAGTGGTAGGCGTGGTAGGAAATGATGAAAAGGAAGTACAGATACTTAAGAATGATAAAGATGAATATGTTATAAACCTTCAGGATAAAAACATAAAAAATATGAAAAATAAGAAAATTATAGTCATTAATGAAATGGATATAGGAGACATACCTACAGGTGTATTCCTTGACTCACTGCCATACATTATTATCCTGGCTGTTGCGATTGCAGGCATTTCCATATTAGTAATAAGAAAACGCAGGATAAGCATTGAAGAGTAATGCACTCGGATTATGACGTTGTGAGGAGACTGAAAATGACTGACAAACCCATAGATGAAACGAGAAATTATTCGGAAAATGAGGAGTTATCCCAGGAATTTTTGAAAATTGCACAATGGTT
>Ga0209537_1000352_pt1 | contig 56709 bp, 46 predicted proteins | sample BioPla4DNA1_FD_187698 | JGI IMG/M metagenome (GOLD analysis project Ga0209537, IMG submission 187698) | Biogas fermentation microbial communities from Germany - Plant 4 DNA1 (SPAdes) (version 2) | ecosystem: Engineered > Bioreactor > Anaerobic > Digestate | place: Bielefeld, North... | reverse complement strand
AAACCACAATAGAAGCAACCTTAAGGGCTATTGATAAAGCCTATGAAGATGGTAAAATAGAATTAACAGATTATGATGAAATGATTACTATTCTTGTTAATTTAAATAGTTACTTGTTGAGGACTTATAATATAGAGGGTGAAATTGAAGAGGAGGTGGCAAAAATGGTTAAGACCTTTTATGATCCTAAGATTGAAGAAAAAGGTATAGAGAAAGGAATAGAAAAAGGAATAAAGCTTACAGCAGCTAATATGATAAAAGATGGAGAGTCTAATGAGAAAATTAAGAGATATACAGGTTTAGATGAGAAAGTAATTATGGAACTTAGAAAGTTAATTGAAGTGAAAGGTGAACATTAAGTTTGTAGGCTGATTTTTGATATTTATAATTTGTAGGACACTGTTGCACAAGTAGAGATTTGATAATTGTGCAACAGTTTTTGTTATAAGGCTCATACTGCTTGTCCTAATACTCCAAACAATTTATCAACTCGTTTTTGAAACAAAGCAACATAGCGAAAAAAAGAGAATATCCTTATTATTCTTTCTGAAATCTGATCTCAAAAGGGCGGTAGTGCTTTTTATGTAGCTTAGTATTAAAAAAATGCATCTTGGTAATAGATATCTTTACTTACAAGTTGGTAGTGATATACTTATATTATAGTAAGAAATACCACTTATCGGGGGTGTTGAAATGAAGATTACTATTGATGAAGCTCCCAGTCATCAGGAAATTGAAATTATAATAAGGTGTAATAAGATTACAGAAGAAATAGAAAAGATAATTTCTCTGCTTAGGAGTTCAGAAGAAAAAATTACAGGGATAATAGAGGGGGAAACTTATCTAATAGAGCCTTCTGATATTTATTACTTTGAGAGCGTGGATAAAAAGACTTTTATGTATACAGAAAATCAAGTGTTAGAAACTCCTCTAAGGTTATATGAGTTAGAAGAGAAATTAGCAAAACACGACTTTTTTAGAGCAAGTAAATCTACAATAATAAACATATCAAAAATTCAAAGGCTGTCCCCGAGACTTAACGGCAAGCTGGATGTAAGACTGGAAAACGGTGAAAAATTGATAGTATCTAGGCAGTATGTCGGTAGGCTTAAGGAGATTTTAGGATTATAGAGGAGGTGTATTGATGAAAAGGTTCATGGAGTTAATTGTACAGTTTAAGTTTGTATGGGGGTTAATTTTTAGTGCTACAATCCTATTGTACTCGGTAGTGGCTATGCTTAATGGAGAGACTGCTATGAGTTTTATATTAATATGGCAGTTAGTTGGAATTACAATGGTGTTGGGAGTTATACACTTCCTAATTTATGGTGAATTTATTCTCCGTTCTCTTAATACAAAATATAAAGCTGCAATTCATTTTATATCCTGTTATATTGTATGTCTCATTTCAGTGGGGTTACTTAAATGGATAGATATATCAAATATTCAAGAAATATTAGTGTTTACAGGGAGCTATATATTCTTATATTTACTGGTGTTCCTTTCTTTATATATGTATTATAAATTCACTGGTGAGCAGCTTAATGACCGCTTAGCAGCCTACAAGCAAAAAAAGAGCTTTGAGGAGGGAAAGAAATGAGTGTTATTGAAATCAGCAATCTAACTAAAGCCTATGGAAAAAAACGAGGTATCACAAATGTTAGTCTAAAGGTAAACAAGGGAGAGATTTTCGGTTTCATAGGACCAAATGGAGCAGGAAAATCCACCACCATAAAAGTTCTTTTGAATTTTATTTTCCCAAGCTCTGGAGAGGCCAAGATTTTTGGAATGGATTGCGTTACTGAAACGGATAAAATCAAGGAGAACATAGGCTATGTACCTAGCGAAGTAAGATATTATGACAATATGACTGTAGAGGAACTGCTCAATTATGCCAAGTCCTTTAAGAAGCAGGTGGACGAGGATTATATGAAAGAGCTGTGCCAAACCTTTGATGTAGAGCTTAATAAGAAGATATCAGAGCTTTCCTTAGGAAATAAAAAGAAGGTAGCTATTGTACAGGCGTTAATTCATAAGCCTGCGCTGTTAATTCTAGACGAGCCAACTAACGGTTTAGATCCCTTAATACAGCAAAAGCTCTTTGTTACCCTATTAAAAGCAAAGGAAGAGGGTACTACCATATTTTTATCCAGTCATAACCTAATGGAAGTAGAAGAGTTCTGTGACAGGGTAGCAATTATTAAGGAAGGTAAGATTGTTGATGTAAGGAGTATAGAGGAATTTGCTCATAAGAAGATTAAGAGAATAACCCTGAAGCTTTCTAAAAACATAGAAAAGGAGCTGAAGGCAATAGGAGCTGAGGGCTTGGTAGTTGAAGGGGGTAAAATTACCTTTAGCTTCAATGGTGATATAAACAAGTTCCTAGGGCTAATTTCAAAATATGAAATAGAAGATTTATTAATTGAAGAAAAGAAGCTGTCTGAAGTGTTTATGACCTATTATGAAGGGGAGGGGATGTAGGTGAATATTTATAAAATGGAAGTAAAAAAAGGCTTTAAATCCGTATTAATATGGAGTGTTATATGTGTACTTCTAAATCTACTATTTTTGTCTATGTTCCCATCTATGAAGGACAGCGGCATGCAGGAGCTATTGAAAACCAAATTAGATGCTTTTCCTCCAGCCTTATTAAATGCCTTTGGCTTAGATGACGCACCAGATTTTTCAAAGCTAGAGGAGTACTTTGCCTATGTATTCCAATATTTAATGATGGCAGGAGTAATTTATGGAGGCCTATTAGGTTCTAAGGCTTTAATAAAGGAAGAAAGCGAAGGAACTATAGAATTTTTATATGCTCAGCCAGTTAAGAGAAGCAAAATTGTTACTATGAAAATTTTTGCAGCAGTAACCCTATTTGCACTCTTTGTAATAATAATGGCCCTTTCATCTATACTTGTATCCTTAGCTGTAAAACCATCGGATTTAAACACTATGGATATGATTTTAAACTATAAACTATTATTTTCTGGTTTCTTTATGGTAGGCTTAGTTTTTATGGCTGTAGGCTTTGCTATATCCGCTGTAGTGCCACATTTAAGATTAGCCATGCCAATAACTATAGGACTCTTCTTTGTAACATACCTTTTAGGTATATTCTCAGATTTGATAGATAAGCTCAGCTTCCTAAAATATTTTTCACCTTTCCATTTTGCAATGCCAGCAGATGTGGTTAAACAAGGTATTAAGTCTGGAGATATAGTGTTATCTTTGGTCTTTATTACAGTAGCCACTGTGGTGACTTATATTATCTATAGGAAAAAGAATTTTAGACTATAGAGAAAAAATAATATTGCATATAAACTTAAATAGGGTATAATATAATTGATAATAATTATCAACAGATAAAAAATATCAAATTGATAATAAAATAGATAATATAAGAACAAATGATGCAAATAGTATGGAAAGGATGATAATAATGAGCATATATGATTTTACAGTAAAAGATATTAGCGGTAATGATGTTTCTTTAGCTAACTATAAAGGAAAGGTACTAATAATTGCAAACACTGCAAGTAAGTGTGGATTTACCCCTCAATATAAGGATTTGCAAAAGCTATATGAAAAGTATAAGGATGAAGGATTAGAGATATTAGGTTTCCCTTGCAATCAATTTGATGGGCAGGAGCCTGGTAGCAACACTGAAATAAAAACTTTTTGTGAAGTAAATTACGGTGTTACCTTTAAAATATTCGATAAAATAGATGTAAATGGAGCAAATGCTGACCCTTTATTTAAGTATCTAGTTGCACAAGCTCCCTTCAAAGGCTTCGATAAGAGCAGTCCTATGGGAAAGCTACTATATAGTGTAATTGCTGAAAAGTATCCAGAAAACCTAGTGGGGGATGCAATTAAATGGAACTTTACTAAATTCCTAATTAGTAAAGATGGTAAGTATATAAAGAGATTTGAGCCAACTACTGATCCGCTAGATATGGAAGATGAAATTAAAAAGCTACTTACAGCTAACTAACATAGGTACTTTTAAAATTGAAAATTTGAGTTTATGATAAAGAGGCCGTTGCCAGACTAACAGTTTTTGTCAGTTAAGCAACAGCCTCTTTTTAATTTATTATTTCAATAAACTTCATTGAGGTGGGCGATAAGGATACACCCTTTAAATAGCAGACTCCTATGCTTCTTGCTGGGATTTTCTCGGTAAGTTTTATCTCATACAATAGTCCCTTCTCTAAGTATTCCTTTGAAAATTCCTTAATAACACAGGCTACTCCTAAATTAATTTTAGCAAGCTCTAAGAGTAGGTCGTGAGAGCCAAGCTCAATTTCAGGTATGAGGGTAATACCCTTTGATAGGAAGTAATTTTCTATGTATCGCCTAGAGTTGGATTTTGGCTCAAGCAATATTAGGGGCAATTCTGCCACTTGGGAAAGGCTTAGGGGCATGGAGATAGTGCTAAGAAAGTTCTTGCCACAAATAAAGGTATCGTGAATAGTCAAGGTCTCTCTAACCTCTATGCTGGTATCGTTAATGGGTAAGTTGCAAATAGAAAGGTCTAGTTCCCCTGACTTTAGCATTACGCAAAGCTCTGGAGTGGTGCTATTGATAATTTTAAATTTAATATTAGGGAAGCTATTATGAAATCTCTCTAAGTAAGGTAATAAATAATGCTTGGATATAGTATCTCCAACACCTATCCTTAACTCACCAACAAGTAGGTTTTTTGATTCTAATAGCTTTTGCTCTGCTACATTAATTAAATTTATAGCGGAGTTACAATATTCAAATAGCATTTGGCCTTCCTTAGTAAGAATTACTCCCCTTGGCGTTCTGGTAAATAGGCGAATATCTAATTCTGCTTCCAGCTGCATAATAGCTTGACTGACTGCTGGTTGGGTCATATATAACTCCTTAGCCGCTTTAGAAAAGCTATTGCACTGAGCAACCTTGCAAAAAATTCTATATAAATCCAACTTGGTAGACATATAAGCACTCCTTATATCTAATATCACACTTACTTATTTTACTTATACCATAAAAATGTAGTATAGTACAAGTGTAGAAATCAAATACTATTAAAATGAAAAAAATAAGGAGCGGTTTTAATGGAAAGAGTAGTAGGAACTGTTGTTAGAGGTCTTAGAGCGCCTATTATTAAGGAAGGAGAAGATATAACAGAGATAGTTGCAACCACTGTTTTAAAGGCTGCAGAAGTGGAAGGCTTTTCAATAACAGATAAAGATATTGTAGCTATAACTGAATCTGTAGTGGGCCGAGCACAAGGAAATTATGCTAGCATTGATCATATAGCAAAGGATATAAAATCAAAGTTCGGTGACGATACTATCGGAGTAATTTTTCCTATTTTAAGCCGTAACCGTTTTGCAATTTGCCTTCGCGGTATAGCAAAAGGAGCAAAGAAAATAGTTTTAATGTTAAGTTATCCATCTGACGAAGTAGGTAATCACTTAGTTGATATAGATGAATTAGATGAAAAGGGTGTAAATCCTTGGACTGATGTTTTAACAGAAAAGCAGTTCCGTGAATATTTTGGTTATAAAAAGCACACCTTCACTGGTATAGACTATATAGACTATTACAAGTCCTTAGTAGAGGAATATGGTGTTGAATGTGAGGTTATTTTCTCAAACAACCCAAAGACAATACTAGACTATACAAAGAGTGTCCTTACCTGTGACATTCATACAAGAGTAAGAACAAAGAGAATACTAAAGGCTAACGGTGCAGAAAAGGTATATGGTTTAGATGACATATTAACCTCATCCATCGATGGTAGCGGTTATAACGAAGCTTATGGCCTTTTAGGCTCCAACAAGTCAACAGAGGATAAGGTTAAACTATTCCCAAGAAACTGTCAGCCTATAGTAGATAAGATTCAAGCTATAATTAAAGAAAAGACAGGTAAAACTGTAGAAGTTATGGTATACGGAGATGGAGCCTTCAAGGATCCAGTAGGTAAGATATGGGAGCTTGCCGATCCAGTTGTATCACCAGCTTATACTTCTGGTCTTGAGGGAACACCTAACGAAGTAAAATTAAAATATTTAGCAGATAACGAATTTGCTAACTTAAAGGGAGAAGAACTTAAGAAGGCAATTTCCGAGTATATTAAAAATAAGGATGCAGATCTTAAGGGCTCCATGGTTACTCAGGGTACAACCCCAAGAAGACTTACAGACCTTATTGGTTCACTTTGCGATTTAACTTCTGGAAGTGGAGATAAGGGAACACCAATAGTTTATATTCAGGGATATTTTGATAACTACGCTAAATAGTATAATTAATCTAAGCTTCTGAAATATAAATAAGGCTGTTGCACAAGAACTAATATGATAGTTGTGCAGCAGCCTATTTTTATTTTTCGTCTAACTCGTAGGATTGATACATATTGTCACTAGTATATAGATATATTACCTTAGGTACATAATCCTTCTTTGGGTCAATGGTGTATAGCTTCTTTCCAGTGTACTTATTAAAGGATTCCACAGGATATATAATAGTATCCTTATCAATAAAGGTTTTTGGTATATCACTTCTGGATTTATAATAAGTATGTCCATAACATTTAATCTTTGTAGGTAAAGCAAAGGGATTCCATACCCCATAAAGATATTTGTTTGTAACTAGTAAGGACAATAGTATAAAAAGTAGTATAAGCAACAACATCTTTAATTTTTTGAATTTATTCATAAAGCTCCTCCTAGTTAACTAACTTCTCATAAAAGTATTCATTTTCCTTAATTGTAAAAAGTGAAAAAGAACCAATTATATATGGATTATACCATAAAAAGGAAAGATATATCAAGGATAGAGTTCCTTAAACCAATATATATATTAACTAAAAGTTAAAAATATTACAAGCCTTATTCGCCAGCTTTAAAATTATAAACTGGTCGGATTATTTTAATAATATCTACTGTATCTTTGATGTTTTTAATAATTTCATCAATGGGCTTATAAGCCATTGGAGCCTCATCCAGGGTAGCCTCATTAACTGAAGTAGTAAAGATACCTTCCATTGACTTTTTATAGTCTTCCATAGACAGCATTTCCTTAGCCTTATTTCTACTCATCAGTCTGCCAGCACCATGGGGAGCGGAATAGTTCCAGTCTGGATTTCCCTTACCAACAGCTAAGATACTACCATCTCTCATATTTATAGGGATAAGGACCCTTTCCCCTTCATAGGCAGAAATGCTTCCCTTTCGGATAATATTATCCTTGAAATTTATATAGTTATGGATGGTGGTAAAGTGACTAAAATCCGATAAGCTTTTACCTAGTAGTTTTTCTAATATGATGTTAGCCATGGTTTCTCTGTTTAAGGTGGCGTATTCTTGGCAAATATTCATATCATGTAAATACTGACTCCTATAAACACCAGTTAAGAAGCATAAATCCTTTGGATAGCTTGGTGTTAAAGCATCATATTGAACCTTTAACTCCTTTAAGGCCCCCTCGATGAGCTTTCTCTTTCCCATTGTCTTATATTCGGTGATTATTCTTTCTCTTTTAATATAGTAGTCTTCCTTGCCAGAGCAAAGGTCAATTGCTAGGTTTTGATAATGCTCTGCCACCTGTTTTCCAAGGTTTCTACTGCCAGAATGAATCACTAGGTATAAATTGTCTTGTTCATCCTTATCTAGCTCGATAAAATGATTTCCTCCTCCTAGGCTACCAATACTTCTTTCAATTCTCTTGGTGTCCTTTAGGTTTCTGTAGCAATGAAGTTCCTGAAGCTGAGGAAACCTAACTATTCGTCCTTCATGGACTTTCATACCTGAAGGAATATATTTATGAATTACATTGTCTAGTTCTACTAAGTCTATATCTAGCTTACCTAATTCCACTGTAAGCATACCGCAACCAATATCTACACCAACGATATTAGGTATTACCTTGTCCCCTAAATTTGCGGTAAAGCCTATTACACAGCCTTTTCCTGCATGGGTGTCTGGCATTATGGCGATATTACAGCCTTGGCAAAAATTTTGATTGCATAGCTCTACAAGCTGAGATATAACCTCAGGCTCTAATATATCAGTGTATACTTTGGCAGTATTATATTTTCCCTTAACCTCTATCATTCTTATTTCTCCCTTTAAATTAGAATTAACCTTGTAATTAGGCTTATAGTAACAATATTGCTATAATATATTACCATAGATTATAACATATGTAGGCTGTTTTGTATAAAAATTAACAGTATAAATATTTCTACAAAATGTTGAACGGTTTTACTTATTTTACTATAATAATTTTATTATGAGGAGGGGATGAAATGAAGTTTTGTACTAGTTGTGGAAACCAGTTAAGTGATGGAGCAAATTTTTGTACTAATTGCGGTGCGGTACAGGGTGCTCAAGGTCAGCAAATGCAACAAGTAAAGGAATCACCATTTAAAAAGCTTATGGCTAATAAAAAATCGAAGCTATTTACTGTAGCTGTAGGAGCATTATTAGCAATAGTACTGCTGGTTGTGGGAATATGCTCCTTTATAGGTAAAGATAACAATATAGGACGCCTTAAGCCTGAGGCATTTAAGATTAAAGAGAATAGCAAGTGGGGCTTAATGGATAACAAGGGTAAAATAATAGTAGAACCTAAGTATGATGATATAGATGATATGTATGAAGGCTTAGCAGCAGTTGAAATAGATGGAAAATGGGGCTATATTGATGCCAAAGGTAAAGTGGTTATAGAACCAACCTTTGATGATGCAGGGCCATTTAACGAAGGGGTAGCTCCTGTAAGTGAAGGTTATAATAAATGGGGCTTGATAAACAAAGACGGTAAATATGTTGCAAGTCCTGAGTATTCAATTGTATCCTATGCTATGGAAGGTATGGCCATAGTATCAAAGGACGGTAAGTATGGTTACATAAATACCAAGGGAAAGGTAGTTATAGACATAAAATATTCTAGGGCAGGTCTATTTGTAAATGGATATGCAATAGTTAATGATGGTACAAAGTCTTTCTATATAAATAAAAAGGGTCAAAATAAATTTAAAGATTCCATTATTGCTGTTAGTAATTTTAGTGAAGGCTTAGCACGTGCTTTCATTGAAGATGAGGATTACGGTAATGGTGTGTATATTAACACTGACGGAAAGACAATTTTGACGAATGTAAACGGTGGAAAATTTTCGGAGGGACTAGCAGTTGTTTACAGTCAGGCAGATAGAAAATACGGTTATATAAACAAGGATGGTAAATTCAAAATAAAAGCTGAATTTGATGCTGCTAGTGAATTTAGTGAAGGACTTGCGGTTATTGTTGAAAATGGCAAATGTGGATACATAAATAAAAAAGGTAAGGTTGTAATAGAAACAGATTTTGATAGTGCTGAACCATTTAGCAATGGAGTAGCCCGAGTAGAAACAGAGGATGGATGGGGCTACATAAATAAAAAAGGAAAGATGCTCTGGGAGTATAAAGAGGATTATGATTTTTAGCAAAGAGCCCCAAAAGGGCTCTTTATATATTGCCTAAATTAACGCGGTTCAAATATCTAGAGGCTACTTCCTGAGCCTTATACATAAAGTCTATATCTGTAGGAGGATTATCAATTTTATATCGAGGAAAATATCGTGAAAGATGAAGGGGGATATCCTTATTTATATTGGACAGAAATTTTGCGATTTCTTCAACATCCTCCAAATTATCATTTTCGCCAGTAACTAGCAGGGTTGTAATCTCTACATGGCAATACTTTGCAGCTAGCTCTATAGTTTTTAGCACTGGCTTTATACTACCTCCGCAGATATTTTTATAGTATTTATTATTATAGCTCTTTAAATCAATATTCATAGCATCAACGTAGGGAAGGAGAGCCTTAAGGGGAGCTTCATTTATATAACCGTTGCTAATAATTGCTACAGTGGCATCTGGCTTAGTTTCCTTTAGTAGCTTGGAGCAATCATATACATACTCATACCAGATGGAGGGCTCGTTGTATGTAAAGGCAAGGCCTATATTATTATCAGTGTTTAGGGCTAGCTCTACCAGCTCTTCCTTAGGTAAATAGCGGCTTGCTGCCTTATATTGAGATATACTGTAGTTTTGACAAAAGCTGCAGGTGAAATTACAGCCAAAGCTACCAACAGATAGTATTTTTGCTTTGGGCTTATAAAAAAGTAAGGGTTTCTTTTCTATAGGGTCTAAGGCGATGCTTGTAATTTCCCCATAGTTTAAGCTGTATAGGTCACCTTCCTCATGGCTTCTTACTTTGCATTTACCGAGATTATTCTTTTCTATAACACAATTATGAGGACACAAGCAGCAGTGTAGCTTATCCTTTATTTTTTCATAAAACATAGCCTTTCTTTTCATAATATCAACATCTCCCAATAGACCTATTCTTCCTTATGCCGTATAACCTCAAATTTTTCAATGGAATAATCATTCCTAGGGTCTATTCCCGCCTTTTGACAAGCAATAGCTAATTGCTCCTCAACAGTATCCACACCTTCTAAATCAGGCAATAATAATCCTCTTTTATATCCTTTTGAAACAATGACACCATATTTTTTAGGATCTAAATCGGTTTTTTCTGCTGGTGTTGGCTTTTCTAACACATCTACAGAAAAATCTATATCCAAAAGCTCATCCTCTCGGACCTCTGAGAACCTAGGATCATTTACTCCTGCCTCTATAGCATTGTTTATTATCTCCTCCGCGATGGAATTGGTAGTAGGTAGAAAAGTGCCTATACAACCTCTAAGCTCACCATGCTTTTTTAGAGATACAAAAACTCCCCTTTTTCTTGTCAACATTTCCTCAGTTACGTATTCTGGAATATGCTGAAGTTTTTTGTCCAATGTTAAATAGCAAGTAAGACTTTCCCTAGCTAATCTTACATAAGGGTCCTTTTGATTTAGCTTTTGATTATGGACTTGCTTTCTCATGGTCTCTAATTCAATTAATTTGGAGTTAGCTTCAGAATGGATATTAAAGCTCATTACACCATATCCCACTCCAAAGGTTCCCTGGTAGCTTAAGAGCTTTCCAGTAAAGCTATAGCCATCTAAGGCGCCAAGGAGCATTAAGACAGATCGTCTACCACATTCACCAGCGTTAGATATGGTTTCCTTATCCATATTAAAAATACCCATTACATCTCCTTCTTGAAGTTTTTCGAGAAATTCCTTGTCAAATTTTTCTCCAAATGGGCTATAGGAGTAGGGACCATCCTCTTTGAGTTTGTGGGACAGGTCGCCGCTGGCAATAAATACAGCCCGTCTATTAAGCTGCTCAGCAGCCTCCCTTATTAGGATACCGAACTTGTAAAGATCTATATCGGCAAAGGGAGCATAAGTGATATGAACTAGACTATAGCTGTTAATATATTTATTCACAAAGTATAATGGCACCATGGCACCATGATCTAGCTTAAGGGACACATTATACTTTCTCAATAAATCCCGGTTAGTCATGATAGCAGATATATGATTTTTAGTGGCAAGCTCAAATATCTTGCTAGTAAGATTCTTGTCAATGCTTATATTCATTTTAACCTGACCTGCTCCAAAGTTAGATAGGCTACCTGCTAGCTCATCCTCATAAGCTAGTGCAATGGCGTCACTAAACATTGTACCATGGGGAGTGACTATAACTATGGTATCGGGACACTTATCTGCAATTTCCTTAGCAAGGCTATCCATGCTATTGCTAGTAGCTTGTATCCTGCCTTCCTCGCCCTTGCCTACCTCGGGAACTACAATTGGAGGATGGGGCATTAAGTAAAAGCCTTCAATTGCCATATTATCACCTCTAGATTTATTTTTCCTACTTTTATTATATAAGATTACTGTTATATGAAGAAAGAATGAATCAATTTATAAATAAAACACTGGAAATACTTGTTAAAATACTCGTAAGATGGTAAAATATTCCAAGTGGCACTCTTAGTTTTTATGTTTCTAGCAGGATACATGCTGATATAAATGTAGCTAGAAAAAGGTGGGTTTAAAGATAAAAATCCAGTTTCAGAGCTAGCCTTCTGTAACAAGGAAGCTGAAATTGGACATATATATAAATTTTAAGGTTAAGAAAAGGGGCGAGAAAAAATGAGACATTCAAGAAAAAAGATCTTATCAATCTTTTTAGTATTAGTGATAGCAATATCCGTTGCTATTATTATGCCAAGACATGACACAAGGGCAGATATGCAAGAAGCACAAAAAAGTGCCAAGACCACAGAGGTAATGACTACCGAAAAGATTAAGGAAAAAATCCAAGGAAAATATGCTAAAAGAGGCTTTGAGAAATATTCTCCGGAAATGCTCAAGAGTCAGCTAGAGAAAAAAATTCCTGACTTTAATGAGAAGTTAAAGAAGGCGGAAGCTGAAACTGATCCAAAGGCAGAGGTTAGATTAATTGTACAGCTTCAAAGTGCAGCAGCAGTTACTAAGGCTCCTATCAAGGATAGTCAAGGTAAGGAGAATTTTTCTAAGGTACAAGCTGAAGTTAATTCTGTAAAGAATAATCAAAGCTCTGTTATTAGGCAGATTGAGCAAATTACCGGAAATAAAGTAAAGAGATCCTATGGATATTTAATAAATGGTTTTAGTATAACAGCAAAAAGAGAAGATATAGCTAAAATTCAAAAGATACCAGGTGTAGCAAAGGTAACAGAAGCAAGTCTAGGTTACTTTGATTTGCAATATGCTAAGAAGCTTACTCAGGTTTACGAAGTTTGGGAAGAGTTGAATTACAAGGGAGAGGGAATGGTTATAGCAGTTATAGATTCTGGTATAGACCCTAACCATAAAGACTTGGTGTTAACAGAAAGCGGAAGAAGGGCTGCTAAATTAAAGGACACCAACCCTCAAGGACCAGGAAAGTATTTTTCAGAAAAGATACCTTACGGTTTTAACTTTGCTGATTACAATACAGATATAATAGATAAGAATCCTGCTACAAATATGCATGGTATGCACGTTGCAGGAATAATAGCAGGTAATGCTGATAAAAGTTCCTCAGAAGCCTTTAAGGGAATTCAAGGTGTGGCACCAGAGGCACAACTTTTAGCCATGAAGGTAAGCTCTAATAGAAAAGACGATATTGGTGGCATTTATGAAGATGATATAATTGCAGCAATTGAAGATTCAGTTATTCATGGGGCAGATATAATAAATATGAGCTTAGGATGGTATGCTGGCTATCAAGACCCTGATAGTCCTCAGCAAATAGCAATTAAGAATGCAACGGATCAAGGGGTACTAGTTGTAGTAGCAGCAGGTAATGAAGGAACTTCTACCTCAGATTTTTATAGCGGTAAGCATATCCAAAATTTACTTGACATAGCAGATACGGGCACAATTTCAGCACCTGCAGCAGCTAAAGATGCTTTAGCAGTTGCGTCTTATGAAAATATTAAGTATATATTAGGTGAACAGATTCATCCAAATTTTGACGAGGGGATGTCTTATTTCACCTCCTGGGGACCAGCACCAAATTTAGGCTTTAAGCCAGAAATAACAGCACCTGGTGGAAAGATTTACTCCTTAGCCAATGATAATAAATATCAAAATATGAGTGGAACCTCAATGGCGGCTCCTCACGTAGCTGGAGCACAAGCCTTAGTTATTCAAAGCTTAAAGGCTAAAAATTCAAACTTAAAGGGACGAGAATTAGTTGAGTTTGCAAAGAACTTAGTTATTAATACTGCAGAAGTTCAGATGGATGATAATAACCTACCCCACTCACCAAGAAGACAGGGGGCAGGTATGATTCAAATAAAAAATGCTATCAACAATGAGGTTATTGTAACTGATAGCAAGGGAAGTGCTGCAATAGAACTAAAGGAAATAGGACAGACTACAGAAGTTACATTAACCCTTAAGAATATTGGTAATACTGCCACTACCTATACCTTAGATAAGAGCTACCTAATGACAGAAAAGGCAGATCCACAAAGTAAGATTGTTAAGAGTGCATTAATTGAAGGTGGTAGTATATCCCTAAGCCAAAATAGTATAACTGTGCCAGCTAATGGACAAACTACAGTAAAAATGACTATTAAATTACCAAGTAGCTTTGCTAAACAGCAATTTGCAGAGGGCTTTTTACGACTAAAATCTCAAAACAAGCCAACTTTAACAGTGCCTTTTATGGGCTTCTATGGTAATTGGGCTGACATGACTATTCTAGATGTACCAGCTTGGGAAGAAGGTTCAAAAACAGCTTCCTATACAAAACGCTTATTTGGAGAGTATTTTAAGAAAATAACTCCAAATGCAAAGACTCATGTAGGAACCACATTATTAGGTAAGTGTAGTTGGGGTATCAATAGACTAGGTATATATGGTGGCGACACAGAAGAGGATTTGTATAGCATAAATCCTGATTTAATTGCTTTTTCACCAAATGGTGATATATATAATGAGCTTATAATACCTAATGTTTATTTCCTTAGAAATGCTAAAGAGCTAAGAGTAGATGTATTAAATGCAAACAAGGAATTGGTAACTACTGTAGGTAGGAAATACAATGTTAGAAAAGAGCTCTTAGAGGATGAAATGTATAGAATATATGGAGGATTAATTGCAGGAACGCTGTTGGAGGACTGTGCTTGGGATGGAACAATTTATGATTGGTCTACTGGTAAGATTACCAAAGCACCTCAGGGACAGTATTATATCAGGGTTACTGCAAAGGCAGATATGCCAAATGCCAAAGAGGAATCTATAGAAATGCCAGTAAAGTTAGATACAGAGCCACCAGTAATAGAATTAAAATCTCCTAAGGTAGTGCAAAATGGAAAGTATAAGCTGGAATGGACTGCTACGGATAACTTAAGTGGAGTTGATAATCTTCTTATAACCTTAAATACAACTGAAAGTATAGATATGGGTGTTCCAATTACTAGAAATGGTAATACTTATAGTTGTGAATTGGAGTTGGAGGAAAATGCTTTTAATAACATATTAATAGTCGTTCCAGATAATGCAGGTAATTTTGCTGAATATCAGGCAGAAATTCAAGTTGGAAATCCTGAACCATTTTCCTTTGATGCCTTCATATGGGATGGAATGTGGGTTGATAAAGATACCTTGGATTTAAAGGGAAAGGTTACAGCTGAAGTTAAAACCTTAAAAATAAATGACAAGGAAGTAGCAATAAAAGAAAGAGATGGCTTTAGAAGGTTTGAAGAAAAAATCAATTTAAAACCTGGCAACAATACAGTTAGGGTTGTAGCCCAAGATAATGAAGGAAAGGTTATCTTTGATAAGAGTTATGTTTTCAAGAGCGATACAGAACCGCCAGTAATAACTATTACAGAACCAAAAGTAGAAAAGGATGGCATTGTATATCTTGATAGTAATACCAAGTCAGTTACTATAAAGGGTAAAGTAACTGATAATGTAAAAGTTGAGGGAGTAGTAATTAACAGCGATAGTATATCTTTAAATGATGATGGTAGCTTTGAGTATGAACTTGAGATATCTGGTAACACTGCCTTCTTTATAAAAGCTTATGACGAATCCTATTTAACGACTGAATATGAAATATTCTTTGTTACTGAAGAAGAGGATATTAAAAATGGTATAGTGGACATTTACAACCTTTACCTAATAACAGTAGCAAATAAGGAAAATACTAAGAATGGGGTATATACTATTGAAGGTAAGGTTAGAGAACCATTAAAGGTATTCAAGATAAATGATAAGGACGTTAAAGTAAAAGATGATTTAACCTTTACCTTTGATGTTGCTTTAGAGGATGGCTTGAATGTAGTAAAGGTATATGCAGAAAATCAGGCTGGAGAAGTTGTCTGTGAAAAGGTATATAAGGTTCTGTACGATATAGAGGCACCAAGCTTTAGCATAAAAGAACCAACCATTAAAAATGATGGAAAGATATATACAAATAAAGATAAGCTAGCAATTAAGGGTGAGGTTAGCGATAACACCTTTGGTTATACCTTCTATATTAATGGAAGCAAAATTGCAATCAGTGATAAGTATCCTTTAATAGGAAAGGAAGCTAATAAACAGGAATTTACTCATGAAGTGCCGGTGAAGGGTAATGGTAAGCTTACCTTTACGGCAAATGATAAGCTAGGCAATTCTACAGAAGTAGTTATAGACGTAATTCAGGATAAGGAGGCGCCTAAGGCTCCAATCTTCATTTACGATAACAAGCCAACGAACAAGGCTGTGCTCGTAGAAATTAAGGCTAACGCCAATGATAAGGATATAGAAGCTATAGAGTTTAGCTTTGATAAGGAAAAATGGTTTGTATATACTGAACCGGTAAAGGTGGATGGCAATCGCAAGCTTTATGCAAGAGTTACAGACTATGCAGGCAATACAACCTATGGAGAAGTAAATATCACTAACATAAATAAAGAGGATAGCAAGAAGCCAAATGAACAGGATAAGGACAAAAATGATAATAGTAATACCGTAGATGAAAATGGCAAGCCACTACCTAAGGCAGGATCACCAATAAATTTCAAAATATTAAGCATTGCAGGAGCAATACTAATAATAGCAGGAGCAGCCTTTGTGTTCTTTAGTAAGAAACGAAAGAAATCCTCCGACAATATTGATGGCTAGAATTTATAAATAAGGGGTTGTTGCACAACTAGCAAGCTGTAGTTGTGCAGCAGCCTCTTATTTTAATTTAATATCTTGTCAAATCTTGTATGCTTCTTTTTTTAGAATATTTTTCAAATTGTATTTTCAAATAGCTTATAAGATGTTATAATAAGTCTACAAGGAAATGAATACCACAATGGAATATATTGCTATAAGCGATAGTGGTTTTTAAAACTATATATTAAATATGGAGATGAGTTTTATGTCAGTAAAAGTTTTAACTGATAGCACCAGCTATATAAATAATGAGCTTCTTAAGGAATTAGACATAATAAAAGTATCCTTAAGTGTTAAGTTTCAGGATGAAGAATTTAAGGAAGTGGATATAGATAATGAAAGCTTTTATAAAAAAATGGAGCAAAAAGGTATACCAATGTCCTCTCAGCCCTCTGTAGCAGAGATGAAGGAAATAATGGAGTCTGTGGTAAAGGAAGGAGATAGTCTTTTCTGTATCTTTATATCCTCAGAAATGAGTGGTACTTATTCCTCTGCCCATATGGTAAGAGAAATGGTATTAGAAAAGTATCCTCAGGCCCAAATTGAGATTTTAGATTCTAAATCTAACTGTATGCAGCTTGGCTTTGCAGCTATAGCAGCAGCGAAAGCAGCTAAGGAAGGTAAGGACCTTCAACAGGTTAAAGAAGCGGCAGAAGAAAATATGAAAAGAAGCAGATTTGTTTTTGTTCCTCATAATTTAACCTATTTAAAGAAGGGTGGTAGAATAGGTAAAGCTAGCGCCTTGCTAGGGAACATACTAAACATTATACCAATTTTAACGGTAGAAAACGGAACTACCACCATGCTAACGAAGGTAAGAACAAAGAAAAAGGGAATAGAGTTTATGATAGATAAGCTCTACGATGATATTAAGAGTTACGGTATCGGTGAAATAATAGTGCACCATATCAATTGTCTTGAAGGTGCCATGGAAACTGTAAGTAAAATTAAAGAAGCAATTAAAATGGACCTTGATATTAAAATTTGTGATATAGGCCCAGTAGTAGGACTTCATGTTGGACCAGGTGCCATAGGTATTGCTTATTATACAGAGAAGGCTATGAGATAATTTGTTGAGTAGCAGGACTTGGAAATTAAAAGAAGCAGTACGAAGCTTTGAAAACAAACTGAAAGAAAAAGGGTTACAATAGGTGTAAATGGCGAAGAAAGTCTTTTTTTGAAGGTTATTTTTCACTTGACAGTGTTGGATATATTTATTAGAATCTTTTATAAGAGTACACTTTAAATTGGTCCCGTGAGGCCAGAAAGGGAGTATAAAATGTTTATGTTTTTTTGTCATAAGGACTATTCTGTCTGTGAGATAAAATTTAATAAAGATAAGGTTTAAGGATAGTGAGGAGAAAAGTGTATACTTATTCTCTTTATTATCCTTTTATTTTGTCTTTTAACTTAAACACTCCGTAACTGTGTACTTTATATAGTTGTTAGGAGGTACGGTATGAAAGCAAAACTTATCTTAGAAAATGGAATAGTTTTTCAAGGGGAGGCTTTTGGATACTTAGAGGAAACAGTAGGGGAAGTAGTGTTCAATACAGCAATGAGTGGTTATCAGGAGATCTTAACAGATCCTTCTTATTATGGCCAAATTGTTGTTATGACCTATCCCTTAATAGGAAATTATGGATTGAACTTAGAGGATGTAGAATCTTCTAGCCCTAAGGTTAAAGGTCTTATAGTACAGGAAGCTTGTGACTATCCCAATAACTTTAGATGCGAAATAAGCTTAGAGGATTATCTAAAAAATAATAAGATTATGGGCTTGCAAAAAATAGATACTAGAGCCCTTACAAAGGTTTTAAGAGATCAAGGCACCATGAAGGGAATAATAACCTTAGAGCAAATAAGCGATGACTATATTAAGAGTAAGTTTGAAGACTTCTCAAATTCCGATGGGGTAAAAAAGGTTACAACAGATAAGGTTTATACTATTGAGGGAAAAGGTAAGCATGTAGCTATACTAGATTACGGCATAAAGGCTAGTACATTAAAGGCTTTTGTAAATAGAGACTGCAAGGTGACAGTATTTCCTGCTTATTCAAGCTATGAGGAGGTATTAGAGGTAAAGCCTGATTTAGTATTTTTATCAGACGGTCCAGGAAATCCAAGGGACCTAAAGGAGTGCATAGAAAATATTAAGGGGCTAATAGGAAAGAAACCTCTAGCAGGTGTATGCCTAGGCCATCAGCTTTTAGCCTTAGCCTTGGGCGGTAGCACTAATAAGCTGACCTTTGGTCATAGAGGATCCAATCATCCTGTTAGGAGTTTGGAAGATAATAGAGTTATCATAACCTCACAAAATCATGGATACTATGTAGATAAGCTACCAGAGGATACCGCTGCTACTCATATCAATGTAAATGATGGAACTATAGAGGGAATGAAGCATAATACCCTTCCAATATTCAGTGTGCAGTTTCATCCTGAAGTTGCAGCTAATCCTAAGGATGACAATGATATTTATAACAGTTTTCTTTCACTATAAAAGTAAGAGGCTTTTATAAATTCTTTAATCAATAGTAAAGCTAGATTTTTAATTTAAGATTTGGGGGTAACGTTATGCCATTGGATAAAAGTATAAAAAAGGTTTTAGTTATAGGTTCTGGTCCTATAGTAATTGGACAGGCTGCCGAATTTGATTATTCTGGAACCCAGGCTTGTGAGGCCTTAAAAGAAGAAGGAATAGAGGTAGTTTTAATAAATAGTAATCCTGCCACTATTATGACAGATAAGGAAGTAGCAGATAAAATTTATATAGAACCTATAACCATAGAATTTGTGGAAAAGGTTATTGCTAAGGAAAGACCAGACAGCCTTATTGCAGGTATGGGTGGACAAACTGGACTTAATATGGCAGTGGAGCTGTACGATAAAGGAATTCTTGATAAATATGGGGTTAGGGTTATAGGAACTCCTATTGAGGCTATAAAAAAAGGTGAAGATAGAGATCTCTTTAGAAGTGCTATGAAGGAAATCAACCAGCCTTGTATTGAAAGCGAAATAGTAACCAACATTGAAGCTGGTAAGGAATTTTGCAGGAAGATAGGCTATCCTGTAATTATTAGACCAGCCTACACCTTAGGTGGGACTGGTGGCGGTATCGCTAACAATGATGAGGAATTGGAATGTATTCTTGGACAAGGACTTGCTCTCAGTCCTATTGGACAGGTTCTTTTGGAAAAGAGCGTTAAGGGCTGGAAGGAAATTGAGTATGAGGTTATGAGAGACCACTACGGCAACTGCATAACTATCTGTAATATGGAAAATGTAGACCCAGTAGGAATTCATACTGGTGATAGTATAGTAGTAGCTCCAACTCAAACCCTTTCCTATAAGGAATGTGAGATGTTAAGAAAGGCTTCTATGGACATATTAAATGCTATAGGCATAGAAGGGGGCTGCAACATACAGTTTGCCTTAAATCCAAATAGCTTTGAATATGCAGTTATTGAAATTAACCCTAGAGTTAGCCGTTCTTCTGCTCTAGCTTCTAAAGCAACAGGCTATCCAATAGCTAAGGTTGCAACCAAGGTGGCCCTAGGCTACGGATTGGATGAAATTCAAAATGCAGTTACTAAAAAGACTTATGCTTGCTTTGAACCAACCATAGATTACGTAGTTGTAAAAATACCTAAGTGGCCTTTTGATAAATTCTTTGGAGCAGAGAGACGACTGGGTACAAAAATGATGGCAACAGGAGAGGTAATGGCCATAGGTAGCAGTTTCGAGGCTGCCTTCCTTAAGGGAATTCGTTCCTTGGAACTAGGTAGGTATACCCTAGAGCATGAAGGGATGAAGAAGCTATCCTTAGCTGAGCTTAAGGAAAAGGTTATGTCTCCTGACGATGAAAGAGTATTTGCCCTAGCAGAAATGATTAGAGCAAATTATAGAATAGAAATGATATCTCAAATAACAGGCATAGATGTATTCTTCGTTAAAAAGCTAAAGAATATTGTAGACAAAGAAGAAAAGCTAAAGAAGATGACTATAGATAAGCTTGAAAGAGATTATCTCTATGAGTTAAAAAGGATGGGCTTCTCTGATAAGGGTATAGGACATCTTCTTAAGGTTAGTCCTGATGATATATATAAGTTAAGAATAAAATGGGACATAAAGCCAGTATATAAAATGGTAGATACCTGTGCTGGCGAGTATGAGGCCTTATCACCTTACTACTACTCAACCTATAGTGAGTACGATGAGGTACAGGTTTCTGATAGAAAGAAGGTTGTGGTTATAGGCTCTGGTCCTATTAGAATTGGTCAGGGTATAGAATTTGATTATGCCTCAGTTCATGCTATTAAGGCTTTGAGAAAACTGGGCATTGAAACCATAATTATAAACAACAATCCTGAAACTGTAAGTACAGACTTTGATACCTCTGATAAATTGTATTTTGAACCATTAACAGAGGAAGATGTATTAAGTATTATAGACAAGGAAAAGCCTTATGGAGTAATACTACAATTTGGTGGACAAACAGCTATAAAGCTAGCTAAGTTCTTAAAGGAAAAGAATATTTATATCCTAGGAACTACTTCAGAGCAAATTGATATAGCAGAAGACAGAGAAAAATTTGAAGCCTTGCTGGAGGAGTTGAAAATTTCTAGACCAAAGGGTAAGGCAGTGTGGACCTTAGAGGAAGGCTTAAAGGATGCAGAGGCCCTTGGATATCCTGTATTAGTTAGACCGTCCTACGTGCTTGGTGGACAGGGTATGGAAATTACTTATAACCAAGAAGAATTAAAGTTCTATTTGGAAAATGCCTTTGCAAAGGATAAGAAGAATCCAGTGCTTATAGACAAGTATCTTATGGGAAGGGAAATTGAAGTAGATGCTATTTGCGATGGAGAAAATGTGCTAGTACCAGGAATAATGGAGCATTTGGAGAGAGCAGGGGTACACTCTGGAGACAGTATAACTATATATCCTACACAAAATGTTTCTGCTGAAATAAAGGAAAAGGTGCTAGAATACACTAAAATGCTAGCTTTGGCTATAGGTATTAAGGGTATGATTAATATACAGTTTATAGAATATAAAAATCAATTATATGTTATTGAGGTAAATCCAAGAGCTAGCCGAACAGTACCTTATATTAGTAAGGTTAGTGGAGTGCCAATTGTAGAGCTTGCAACTAAGGTTATGTTAGGAGAAAAGCTTGTTAATCTTGGCTATGGCACAGATATATACAAGGAGCCAGATATAGTGGCAGTTAAGGTTCCTGTATTCTCCACACAAAAACTACCAAGAGTTGAAATTTCCTTAGGACCAGAAATGAGATCTACTGGAGAGGTTCTAGGGGTAGGCAAGGATGTATATGAAGCCTTGTATAAGGGATTCCTAGCTTCCGATATGCAGTTAGAGAAAAATACAGGAGTAGTTTTGGCTACAATAAATGACCATGATAAAGAAGAATTTTTAGAAATTGCTAAGGGTCTTGCAAGCTTAGGCTACAGCTTTATAGCTACCAGCGGTACAGCCAAGCTTTTAAAGGACGCTGGTCTTGAGGTAAGGGAAGTTAAGAAGATTAAAGAGGGAGAGCCTAACCTGCTTAGCGTTATAAAAAATAAGGAAGTAGATTTAGTTATCAATACTCCAACTAAGGGAAATGACTCCCATAGGGATGGCTTTATTATAAGAAGAACAGCTATTGAAAGAAATATTGAGGTTATAACTGCCCTAGATACCATGAGGGCCTTGTTGGAAGTTACAAGAAGACTAGGCAAAGAAATGTCTGTGGAGAAGATGGATGTATTTAATATGGGCAAATAGATTGCCATAGAATTAAAAAGAGACTGTTGCGGAAGAACTGATTGCTATGCAACAGTCTCTTTATTGTTATAAAGAGCTTTAAAGAATATTCAATTTACCTTCAAGTATCCAATAGAAAGGAAAAGAAAAGTGTATATGCTGGAAGGCGGGTTTTCCTATCTGATTCTTCAGTACTACTGCCGTAAGCCTAATAGGACATGTATAATCTTGTCCAGTGGCACTTTCTTTTAGTGTATATGCTATACTTCTATGTATAGCGAATAGTTTTTCTTTTGATGAAATATTAGCTTGAAGCAAACTTTCAAGTTCATCTAAAACCTGTGAATAAGCTTCATCTTCTGTTAAAGTTTTCTTCAGTGTTCCACAAAGGGTAACCCATGTAACTTCGCTATGTTTTGAAGATATAGTATGCTCTAAATCTAAAGAAAGGGTAGTGCCATTGCTTTCAGTAAAGAAATCCTTTATTTGGTCTATCCCAACAGACCATTTGTTATCTGGTGAAATGATATAAGGAATATTATCGACAGTAAAATATTCACTTAGCAATTCTTTTGAAAGGTTCTTTTGTCCAACTAATTCTGTTTCTAAACTTTTTAGTAGTGATCTTACTTCTGAATCCAACTGATTATTCAAATATTTATCTGCAATTTCATTCTGCTTGTTATAACTATCAAGATGTACTTTAGAGTTTTCAAAACGTTCATCTGGAAAATTTGCTTTTGGCATTGAAAATTGGATATGGGTAAATTTCCATCTGCCATTATCATTTAAAAGAACTCCGCTTAAACGAAGAGGCCATAAATATTCTCTTTTTTTCTCTGTCCTTTGGTGATATGTTAGAGCCAAAACCCAGTTAATAAATGTGATTTTCTGTTTTGGTGAAAGCTCAGAGTCGTTGGCTTTATTTTTTATAAAATTAACATAATTATCATATCTTTCATTAGTATCTTCAAAGGTATTTTTAAGAGTACCTGTAGTAGCAAACCAAGCTACATCATCTTTCTTATCAATATATATATTTTCTAAATCTATATTGACATCACCCCAATATTGCCAGTCACTTTTAAGTAATTCTTTCACTTGTTCAATTCCTAAGAATAATTCATCTGTTCCAGTACCAAGAATACAAGTTTCATCTCCCCTTATGAAAAGTTCCTCAACAAAATCCTCAACCTTTTCTATGTCTCTCTTTCTATATCCATCCTTTAACTTATGTAGAACCTCCATGATATCAAGAACTTCTTTATTAGATTTTTCTACTAAGTTATGTTTTTCTAAAGGTATTTCTACTGACTTATTTATATACTGTGTTCCGAAAGTATTCAATTTTAATATCCTCCCTATTCCCATTAAAGTGTTTAACTTTAATGCATCTTTTATTACTGCTGGCAATAATTTATATTTTTATTATACTTTAAGGATGTATTAAAGTCTCATATTTATAAGAAACCAAAATAAAAACCTTTGCTTTTAACTATCTAGCTAAAAGCAAAGGTTTCTCTTATTTCTTAATATTTGACCAAATCTTATCAAAGAGGTCTATATTATTACCAATATCCTTAAGGTGTTCGCCAGTCTCAACAGCTTCTGTTGGTGGATATACGGCAATATCATTTAGTATGGACTCGTCCATGATTTCCCAAGCGCCTGTATTAGGGTTTGCGTAAGGGAATTCATTAGATATTTCCACGCTTATTTCAGGTCGCATTATGAAGTCCATGAAAAGCTCTGCGCCTTTGACGTTTTTGGCCTTCTTAGGTATTACAAAGTTATCCTGTTGAATAAAGATACCTTCCTCAGGGATAACGCATTTTAGATTTTTATTTTCTCTCATAGCTAGGGATACTTCTGCTCCCCATACAAAGCCTACAGAGGCTTCACCATTTATTAGCAGGGTCTTTGGACTATCGCTGTCATAGGCCTTAATATTTTTTTGAAGGTCTAACAATTCCTGTTCAGCCTTAGCTAAGGCCTTGGGGTCTGTCTCATTTATAGAATAGCCTAGCTTTTTCAGTGCCATGCCAATTATGGCTCTTTGGTCATCTAACACAACTATGGAGTTGGCTAGCTTTGGATTCCAAAGATCCTTGTAGCCTGTTATTTCAAAATCTACCTTGCTAGTATCTACAGCTATGGCTGCGTCACCCCACATATAAGGGATGCTGAATTTGTTTCCTGGATCAAAGCTTAGGTCCATTACTGCTGGGTCCATATATTTTATGTTAGGAATATTGTCCTTATTAATCTCCTGTAAAATATCCTGCTTAATTAAGGTTTCCACCATATAGTCGCTAGCTACCACTAGGTCATAATTGTTGGCTCCAGCTTGAAGCTTAGCTAGCATTTCCTCATTGGAGGAGAAGGTTGAATAGTTAACCTTTATGTTATATTCTTCTTCAAACTTATCTATAACAGATTGTGGTAGATATTCTGACCAGTTAAATATATTCAATTCTTCCTTAGGCTTCTGTCCAATATGAGCTAAGGTAGCAATACCAGAGGAAACAGCTATTATAGCCACTAGGAATATAGAAGCAAATCTAAGAACTCTCTTTTTATTTGCTGAGGCTTTGTTTAGTAATTCCATCAAAACTACCATAATCACTGTAATCAGCAACATAATAGTTGACAAGGCGTTTATTTCAGGAGTTACACCAAACTTAACCATTGATAAAACCTTCAAAGGTAAGGTTGTACTTTCTGCTCCAGCTACAAAGAAGCTTATTATTACATCATCAAGGGATAAGGTAAAAGCAAGCAAGCCTCCAGAAACAATGCCAGGCATAATAACTGGTAAGGTTACCTTAAAGAAGGTTTGAAGAGGGGTAGCTCCTAAGTCCATGGCAGCTTCCTCTAAATGCTTATCAAAGCCATCCAGCCTAGAGCGTACAACGGTAACAACATAAGATACGCTGAAGGTTACATGGGCAATAATAAGGGTTATTAAGCCCATTTCAAAGTTTAAGGTATCCTGTACCATAGAGAAAAATGAAAGCATAGCAATACCCATAACTATTTCAGGAATAACTATAGGTATAAAAAGTATGGCATCCAAAAGTCCCTTTCCTCTAAATTTATAGCGGTACATACCAACAGCAGTAACAGTGCCAAGCATTACAGATAAAATGGTGCTTGTTACTGCTATAATCAAAGTATTTTTTAAGGCGGTTAATATGGATTCGTTAGCAAATAAACTCTTGTACCATTTTAAGCTAAAGCCTGTCCATACAGCGTTAAGCTTGGACTCATTGAAGGAAAATAGGACAAGAATTAAAATTGGCGCATATAAAAACAGGTATACAATAAAGTTATAAACTATACTGAATTTTGAATTCTTTTTCATCCTACATCACCTCCAACTTGTCCTTAGAACCGCCTAGTCTTGTAAAGATCTTAATCAATATAAACATTAATAACATTACAATTATTGACATTGCAGATCCAAAGGGCCAGTTTCTAGATTGTAGGAACTGATTTTTTATAAGGTTACTAATTAAAGTAATCTTACTTCCTCCCATTAGGTCTGGTATAAAGAAGAGACCTAAAGTAGGTACGAAAACTAGAAGACAGCCAGATAGTATTCCTGACTTGGTTAAGGGCAAAGTAACCTTCAAGAAGGTTTTTCTTGGGTTTGCTCCTAAATCTGCAGCTGCTTCTAAAAGTGAGAAATCTAGCTTTTCTATAGTTGAATATAAGGGCAGTACCATAAAGGGGAACATAGTATAAAGCATTCCTACTAGAACTGCACCTTCTGTATATAGCATTTGTATTGGTTCTTTTATTATATTCCAGTTCATTAAATAGGTATTAATTATCCCTTCTGTACGTAATAGAATCATCCAAGCATAGGTTCTTATCAAGGAGTTTGTCCAGAAAGGTAGTATTATTAGCATTAGCAAGATAGACCTATATTTTTTTGAAGCCCTTGCTATAAAATATGCAAAAGGATAACCAAAAACTAGACATAATAAAGTAGTTAGTAAGGAAATCCAAAGGGAGTTCCCTAAAATCTTAAGATAATTCAAGTCAAAGGCTCTACCATAGTTAGACAAGGTAAAGCTATAATCAATGGTACCAACTATAGTCCTTTTAGAAAAGCTAACAACTACAATGATGATAATTGGTACAATAAAGAAGGCAAGCATCCATAAGGAAATTGGTGCTAAAGTTATTAAGCCACCGCTAAGCCTCCTAGAAAAATTAAGCTTGCCCTTTTTTCCAGGAGGAGGTTCCATATTTTTTACTTCTGTATTCATTCTCTGATCACCACCGCATTTTCAGGATTCCAAGTTATATATAATTCCCCGGAGCTGTCACTTAAATTGTAGTCTTCTCCAGCGGGAGTGCTAATAGTAACAGGCTTTCCATTAGCTAAAGTAACAATAGTTTTAATAGAGGAGCCTATATATATTTTTTCCTTATATTTTGCCTTAAAATAGGAATCCCTGGCGGCAGGAGCTGGTTTTATCTTCAATCTCTCAGGTCTAATAGCAAAGCAAACAGTATCCTTATCAATAGGAGTTGATGAATTTAATATAACATCTTGTCCATCTTCTATAGTAACTTTAACTTGTCCGCTTTCATAACCTTTGATTTTAGCATCAAATATGTTAGTTTCACCAATAAAGTCTGCAACGAATTTAGTGGCTGGTCTTTCATAGATTTCATCTGGTGTACCAACCTGCTCTATTTTACCATTGTTCATTATACATATTCTATTTGACATGGTAAGAGCTTCCTCTTGATCATGAGTAACAAAGATAAATGTAATACCAAGCTGTTGTTGCAGATGCTTTAATTCTACCTGCATCTGTTTTCGGAGCTTTTGATCTAGGGCCCCCAATGGTTCATCTAAGAGCAATACTTTTGGTTTATTAATAATTGCTCTAGCAATTGCAACACGTTGTTTTTGGCCACCGCTTAGCTGTTCTGGCATTCGTTTCTCCATGCCCTCAAGCTGTACCATCTTTAACATTTCTTTTACTCTCTTATCAACTTCAGCCTTTGGCACCTTTTTTAAGTTTAGACCGAAGGCTATATTATCATATATGCTCATATGAGGGAATAAAGCATAGCTTTGAAAAACAGTGTTTACCTTTCTCTCGTATGGGGCCTTTGAAGAAACATCTTCACCGTCAATATAAATGTATCCTTGAGTGCATCTTTCAAAGCCTGCTATCATTCTCAAAGTTGTAGTTTTGCCACAGCCGCTGGGGCCTAATATGGTAAGAAATTCACCCTCCATAATTTCCAGGGAAATATCATTAACAGCAGCGTGATTCTGATCATGATCTGCATCATCAAATACTTTTACAACATGGTCCAATTTTACCATTGAGTGTGTCAACCCTTATCAACTCCTTTATTAATAAAGAATAAGTAAATTATTTATAAAGTATAAAAACCCTCCCTAAGCCCTAAGGGCTAGAGAAAGGTTAGTTAGCAAATTTCAATATAATTATACAAACATTGCATAATTATAATTTCAATTATTTATATCATAAATGAATTACGATAGCAATATTATTTTTAAAAATAATATATAAAAATATGTGGTTTTAAAATGAGCTGTAATAATCTATACTAATAGGTGTGAAATCAAGTTTAACACAGTAAATGGAAAGTAAGGCTGAAAGACCACAGGAGGATTAAGGATGAATATAAAAAGATTAAATAAAGTAATTGAGAATATGATACGGAACAATTTGGAGCAAATGATAATCTCTAATCCTGCCTCTATTTTTTACTTAACAGGACATTGGATAGAAGCAGGAGAAAGAATGCTGGTGCTTTACATAAATGCAAAGGGACAATGTAAGCTTATAATAAATGAGTTATTCCCCTTGGAGGAATATACTAGTCTAGAAAAGCTGGTGTATAACGACAGAGAAGATGCGGTTAAAATATTAGCTGACTTAGTTGAGGATAAGATTCTAGGTATTGATAAGGTTTGGCCTTCTCATTTTTTAATAAGACTTATGGAATTAAAGAAGGGTATAAGCTTTGTAAATGGCTCTCCTATAATGGATGAGGTTAGAATGATAAAGGATGAGGAAGAGATTAGGCTTATGAAAGAGGCTTCTGCCATAAACGATAAGGTAATGGCAGAGGCAATAGAGCTTGTTAAGCAGGGTTATGATGAAAGAAAGGTATGCAAGCTTCTTGCTGATGTATATGAAAAATATGAAACCTACAGCTTTTCTTTTTATCCCTTGATTGCCTATGGAGCCAATGCTGCGGAGCCTCATCATAGCTCTGATTCTACAGCTATACAAGAAGGTGATAGTGTAATTCTAGACATAGGTGGACTTACCAAGGGGTATTGCTCCGATATGACAAGAACCGTATTTTACAAAAAGGTATCTCAGGAAGCAGAGCTGGTATATAACTTAGTTTTGGAGGCTAATAGAAAGGGCATAGAAGCAGTAAAGCCTGGTGTAAGACTATGTGAAATTGATAAAGCTGCTAGAGAAGTTATTGAAAAAGCTGGCTATGGTAAATATTTTACCCATAGAACGGGGCATAATATAGGAGTTGAAGTCCATGAGTTCCCCGATGTAAGCTCTGTGAGTGAGTTAGAAGCAAGACCGGGAATGATTTTCTCTGTAGAGCCAGGAATCTATCTGCCTGGAAAGTTAGGTGTAAGAATAGAGGATTTAGTTTTAGTAACAGAAACAGGTTGCGAAGTGTTAAATACTTATCCAAAGAGTTTGCAAATAATTTAAACGGTAAATAGTGGTTGTGTTACCTCCCTTTTCATAGTGTATTAGTTAATAAACTGCACAAACTTATAATACAAACCAATAAAAAACCAAAACCATATTAAAGGAGGTAACAAAGATGGCATCAAGAAGTAACAATAGAGTTTTAGTTCCAGAAGCAAAGCAGGGATTAAACAGATTTAAGGCAGAGGTAGCTAGCGAAATAGGATTAGCTAATTATGAAAACATCGATAAGGGTAATCTTACTTCCAGACAAAATGGGTATGTTGGTGGAACAATGGTTAAGAAGATGGTAGAGGCATACGAAAAAGGACTATAATAGAAGATAGCTTAAATAGATTTTAAAAAAGGGTGTGGAAAGCTGCTGAATCAGTAGACTTCCACACCCTCCTTATTTACTTATTATTTTACTACCATCTAAATTATATATAGTGCCATACTCTGGCTCAACTATAGCAAATCCACCAATAATCTGGTCTTCTACTTTTAATATTTTTAAAAGGATTCTTTTATCAGGATATTTTTTTTGAAGAGGATGATTTGATACAACGGCATAGTGCTCTTCTATGTTCTTTCCTAGGTATTCCTTTGGGTTTTTGATGTTGGACCATATTGCAGACTTTGATTCATCCTTAAGCATCTCTTCAGTCAATATATATTGATAATAGCTTTTATCATTAAATTCTATTACCTCGTAGTTTTTACTTTTTAAATAGGAAAGAACCTCTTTTTCTGTATCCGTTATAATTAATTGTGATCCTATTTTTGGTTTTCTTTTTTCTAGGAAGTAGTAGCTGCTGGCTAGTACAAACAACAGTAGCCCTATAATTATAATAGCAATATTTCTTTTCATAAACTTAACTCAACTCCTAATAATATTTAAGGCCCTGTCCCTATGCTAATAATCTTCCATGGCGAATCTTCCGTTTCCTTGGCTACATATATAAATCTTATATGTTTGCCATTAGCAGAAGCCTGTTCTTTGATGTAATAAGCATTATATTCTACTGATATCTGCACCTCTTTATAGTTTGAACCATGATAAGGTGTTTCAAATGGTTCACTGACAGAAAGGTCACTTATATATAGTGTATTTAATTCATATAGAACTGAGAAATTTTGTGCATACTCATCTGACAGGCAGCTTTTTGCTGTAGCAAGGGCTTTTGAGTTTAAGCTTTTATAGTAGGTTTCCACCAGTTCATTAGGCTCAAGCTGACTAACATCCTTTACAACTATATTGGCTCTTATAAAGAATAAGCCCAAAAGGATTGCTAGTACTATTCCTAAAATTAGTAAGCTTTTTTTCATAGTCAGTTATCCTCCTTATTTAATATGAAAGGAACTTACCTTCCAGTGATTTTTATCCTTAATGATTGCTATTTTATAAGTCTCTTTAAAATCTATTGTCCAATAGGTTCTAACGGTTATTAAAAGCTCCAGTTCTGCCGAAAAATCGTTAATTTGATTAAAGTTAGTAATTACAGCCCTTCCCTCTGGATTTGAAGATAAATACAAGCTGATAAAGCTTTCAGAAAGACTTCCTTTAAGGTCTGCTAATAAGGTGTCTAAGGTATTAGCAGCAGCTTCTGTAAAAAAGGGGGATACTTTTATAGATTTACCCTCTATGGCATTAGTCTTAAAATTCTTTAGGGCAGAATAGAGGTTTGAGATTATTTCAGAATCTATAGGAGATAGACTGCCGTAAGCGGACATAGAATTATTTTCAAAATTCACAAATTCTAAATCAGGTCCATTTACATAAGCTTGCTTGCCATCTGGCAGTAAAAGTAGGCTGCTGCCTGAAATCTCAAAGGAGTCTACTTCATTTCCGTACTTGTTTACCCTGTGAAGTATAAACATATTTCTAAGGCTATCATCCGCCTCTGTAATATAGAATAAGCTACCGTCATATAAGAAGCCTGCATCATATACTAGCTTTTCAGATAGCTTAATAGGATTTTTGCTAGAAGTAAAATTTATAATATAGCTGTAAGTATTATTTAGATTTTTTAAAAGTACCGACTTTTCAAAGCTGTCGGCATATATGCCATTGCCTAAGTCCTTTAGCCTTTCTCCCTGATTGTTTATGATGGCAGAACTGCAGTTAGATAGTAAGGTATTACTACTATTTAGATTTTGAATTACTCCAAAATAGCTATCCTCATTAAAGGCGTCCTTATAAAATATCTCATCGGGTAATTCATAGGCTTCTACTAGTTTTAAGGTATCGGTGTAAATCACAGCACCATTAGGGATGTTGTAGTATTGAAGATATAGCTTTTTTCCATCTCTAGACCAGCTAGCAGCATCCACCTTTACCTTTGCCAGCTCCTTTTCCATCAGAGATTTCTTGTCCCTTATATTGTATAGCAATAGGTATTCTTCACCCTTAAAAAATGCTAAATTTCCTTCCTTGTTAAGACCGTAGCTGGTTATGAAGGGTATATTTAAAGCAATAACTGTAATATCATCAGTGGATAAATCCTTTGCGTATAAATTTACAGTTTGACTGGTCCGTCCCTTTAAAACTACAGCTTTATTTTCTTTATAGGTAGAGGGAGTCAAAAAGGAGGGAATCATATAAAAGATAGTGTTTTTATCCTTTGAAACAGTAATAAAAATTTCTCCTTGTTTTAGCTTGCTAGTATATCTGCTTATATCAAAAAAGTTATTTTTACCTCGATCCTTAATATCGGAATCAATTTTCACTATATCCTTAGTGGACTCTGAATCTTCTGCAGTATAAACCTTATTATTTTTAACGCTTCCATGGGAATAGAATGAATAAAGGATAGTAGCTATTAATATAGCACTAAGTGCTATAATTAGAGTTTTCTTCATTTATTTCACATCCTCTAAATTTATGGATATGGTAACAGAGGTACCTTTTCCAGGCTCACTATCAAAAGCAATACTAGCATGGTGAGCATCTAAAATGGTTTTTACTAAAGCTAAGCCTAGTCCAGCACCGCCCTGCTGCCTAGAACGACTTTTATCAACCCTATAAAAGGGCTCTGTAATCTTGTGAAGATGCTCCTGAGGAATTCCGCAGCCCTGGTCGTTAATTGTGATATTAGCCATGTTATTAGATTGGCTATAATATACTTTTATCGTACTTTCCGCAGGAGAAGCTTTGATGGCGTTATCTAAGAGGTTAATAATCGCCATGGTAAATAAGGTTTCATCCACTGGTATAGGGAAGTCATCTCCCTCAATTTTAATCTCAATAAGCTTTTCATTTGCTTTTAAAGCTACCCTTTCACAGGCAGAGGATATGATTTCCTTCACTGAGGCAGGACTAATGTTCAAGCTTTCCATTCTGGACAAGATTAGATCCATTAGGCCATTAACCATATTTAAGATTCTCTTTCCTTCAGAATTAATAAAGTCAAGGCCTGTAGTAAATTTTTTTTCATCATACTTAATAGCAAGAAGAAGCTCTGAATAGCCTATTATAGAAGTGAGAGGAGTCCTTAATTCATGAGTTAAATTATCTATAAATTCCTGCTTGTTTTGGGCTTCTCTCTCCAATTCCTTAATTTTATTTTCTATTTCTTCAGCCATAGTATTAAATTGCAGGGAAAGCATACCTATTTCGTCATGGGATTGAACAGGCACTCTATGGCTGTAATTTCCCTGAGATATTTTTTTAGAGGTAGTTATAAGGCGCTCTAAGGGATTGGTAATAAACTGCCCAAGCATAATAACTAACAAGGACATTATTACAAGACCTATGAGAGAGGCCCTTAGGAATGAGAGGTACATATTTGATTTTTGCTCTTGGATTTGACTTACGTCGTTAACGGTAGTTAATATTACATAGTCTCCTCCATATTCTAGCCTTTCATTTATAAATAGATAGTGCTTTTTATCTATGGTTTTTAGAATGTAGTCCCTAGAGGAAGTCTCTACAATATCAACTTTACTTTTTCCTTGACCTAAATAAAAGCCGTCAGCAATAAGCTCCCCCTGGGGCGAGTATATTTGCAGATATACATTTTTAGTAGTGAACATGTCAACTAAAGCCTGGGAGTAATCTTCAAGCCTAGCACTACTATTAGAATCCTTCATATTAGTTAAAAGATAGAGAAGGGAACTTTTTTTAATGCTAGCTTGAGCATTGAGGTTTCGTTGAATTTCCTTCTTAATCATTGAGTTATAGGAGGAAGAGGTTACTACTACTGCTGTAACTATTATGGACACGATATAAATAAGGAGACAAAGAAAATATATTTTCCACTTAAGCTTCATAATTATATCTCCAATCGGTAGCCTATTTTATAAACGGTAACAATTCTATTGGTGTTAAGCTTGCTTCTAAGCTTTTGAACGTGCATGTCTACTGTTCTTGTGCTGCCCTCATATTCATACTCCCACACTACTTCTAAGAGCTTTTCTCTTGAAATAGCAATACCCTTATGGTCAATAAAGAAGTTTAATAGGTCAAATTCCTTAGGTGTCAGCTCCACTTCCTTACCTGCTTTAAAGACTTTTCTTTCTTCTAAATGAACTTCTATGTCATCAAAACCCTTTATACCCTTTGTTTTTCCGCATCTTCTCAATAGGGCATTTATTCTAGCTATGATTTCTAGACATTCAAAGGGCTTAGTTATGTAATCGTCCGCTCCTAAATTTAAACCCTTGATTCTATCACTTAAACTGCTTTTGGCTGTAATCATAATAACAGGGATGGCCTTACTTCTAATGTGAGGTAAAAGCTCATAGCCGTCTAGGCCAGGTAGCATAATATCTAATAGTATCAAGTCTGGATTAGTCTTTTTAATAAGCTCCAGACCTTGCATGCCATCTGCTGCTTCAACATAACTATGACCTGCCAGTGAGAGATGCATTTTAATTAATTCTCTAATAGGCTCTTCATCTTCTATTATCAAAATATCTGCCATAATATCTTTTCCTTTCATAAGTGTTTTTGTATATTCTAGAATCTAATTTTTAACTTTTAATAGTGCTTGGCCAATCAAATACTAGGGATTTTGCTAGAGCAAAGCATTCTCTAAAATAATAGGATCCTTCAATATTATCGCTTACAGGGGCATTCCAGCAATACACCTTATGAAAGCCCACTCTTTCTGCTAATAATTTAGAACGATAGGTATGGAAGGTGCTGGTTACCAAGGTTATGCTAAGGTTCTCCTTGTTATCAATCTCCCTAATTAACTCCATACTATTTTCAAGATTTTCTAAGGTATTGGTGGAGCTTTCCTCCTTAATTATTCTAGTTTCATCAATACCCCTATCTACTAGATATCTTTTCATTGCTTCGGCTTCTGTTATGGTTTCTCCAGGGCCTTGTCCACCTGATACTATCACCTTTACATCCTCCGGTAGCACTGAAAGAAGCTCAATGCCAGAGTCCAAGCGATAACGAAGAATTTGAGAAGGGTAATCCCCATAAAGACCAGCGCCTAGAATAATTAGGTAATCTGGTGTGGTTGTGTCTCTTTTAATAGAGTTTAGCTTTAATTTAGTAAATAAGCTAATAAATAGCACCATAGCTATTAATATAATTATATCTAAACATAAAAAAACCCTTTTTACCTTTTTACTTTTTTTCTCTGCTTTCCACACTAGCATGAATGTCCCAAGTCCAATTAGGAGCATGGCAAAGAAAAATATGCACATTGCTAGCTTAGGAAGGTATGGAGCTGTCCTAAGACCACAAAGGCTTGCATAAATGGCCAAGCTAATTAATAATAGTCCTAAAATAATTTTTCCTGTTCTTCTCATAAAAACACACCCTTTGAAAGGAAATAATATAAAGATAGTTTGATGGATTAATAATACAGTTTTTATATATTAGAGAAATTGAGAACTTGTAAAAAAGTTGTAAAGCTTAAAGCTATCTTTGCAGACTGTGTAGATTTTAGTTGTTTTTAGCCTATGGTATAATTTATATACTGTGGCTAATACTGAGAGGGAATTTTTAGATGGAAATTAAAATGCTATAGGAAGCTTTCATTTGATATGAACTTATTAAAATTTTAGAAAAAATAAATTAATCCTAGTGGGCAACTTACCTACTAGGATTAATTTATATATAATATTTAATTCATTAACCTTAGAATTAATTCGATTATAATTCCAGCAGCAGAGCTAATTGCCACTAACAGCCCAACTACCTTGAAGGAATCTTTTACACTCTTGTTTTCCTTAAAGAGAATTAATAGTCCTAAACCTGCATTAGAGCCAAGGCCAGCTATTACAGAACCAAAGCTAAGGCCACCCTTTAAGAACACTTCAGTAATGGCTACAGAGGAAGCGCAGTTTGGTATAAGACCAAAGATTGCTGTCAAGATTGGCTGGAACAAAGAATCTGACATTAAAACTTGACCTAAATTATCTTCACCTACATAAGAAATAATAGAATTGAGTACAACAGAAGCTATGAATAAGTATATAAACACCATAACAGTATGTTTAATGGGATGAGTCAAAAGCTCCTTCCAATCAATCTTATTGCTAGAACAGCTGTGACCACAGCAGCCCTTTTCATTTATTTCATTTAAGTGATCATCGTCCATAACTTCAGAGGAGGCACAAATTTCTGCTCCTACATGCTTTTTTGCTCTGACAGATACTATAAAGTCAACTAGATAGCCTGCTATTAGAGCAATAATAAACTTAGTTAAAAATATGGGAATTACTACCCCTATTTTATCAGGTTGCGACAAAATTATAGGTAAAGCCTCATCGGAGGTTGAAAGATAAACCGCCAGCAAGGTACCTAGGGTAACTACTCTCTTGTTGTATAGGGCTGTTGCCATTACGGAAAAGCCACATTGTGGAACAAGACCAAAGAGAGAACCAGCAGCTGGAGCAACCTTTCCTGCCTTTCTCACCTTAGTTATGAGATTATCACCTAATTTGATTTCTATATACTCTATTGCTACGTAAATTACAAAAAGAAAAGGTATCATTTTTGCTGTATCAATAAGAGCGTCTATTAAAATTTCAGACATATTTACCTCCTAAATGCGAATGATTTGCAACTATACTTTATCATTATATACAAAAATAATCAAGTTTAAAACCAGAAATAATAATATTTTATAAAAAAAGAAAGCTCTGCACTATACAGAACTTTCTCCAAATTATAACTTATAAGCCTCTAATTAAGGATAAGGTTAATGTCTTCAATTTAGTATCAAGCCCTTTACTATGGCTAAATATTCTCTCACATAGTAGGTAGGAATAAGTAAGGGATGTATAGGGGCTGACCAGCTCTGCACCTCATCAAAGCCTACCTCTTTAGCCAAGGTTCTAGAACGGAACATATGGAAATTGCTTGTAACAATGGTTATTTTAATGTTCTCCTTACTATCTATTTCCCTAATAAGTCTTCTGGTAAATATTAGGTTTTCTTTTGTGTTGGTAGATTTATCTTCTTTAATTATCCTATCCTCGGAAATACCATGCTGTACTAGATATCTCTTCATGGCCTCAGCCTCAGTAATAGTTTCTCCAGGGCCTTGACCTCCAGAAACTATTATTCTAGTTTCCTCTGGTAAAAGTTCCAGTAGCTCCAAGCTAGCCTTTAGCCTCTGGGATAGGGTAAGGGAAGGAACCTCCCCATTTAGACCAGCACCTAGTATAACAACATAATCGGGCTTTTCTGAGTTCCTAGTGCTGCCATATCTTATTATAAGAGCTTCTATAATAATAAAGGATATTATAAAAATTATGGAAAGGGTATGTATTACAAAGCTTCCATACCTAATGAACTTATTATTCATATTTAGGTGTATTTTTAAATGAAGGTAACCTAAGGCTACTAAAAATATGCTTAGTAATAGAAAAAAGGGCCAAAAGGTTACATTAAAAATCATGATACCTATAGAGTTAAAAAGGCATAATGCAGCTAAAATACACATTATTATTCCTATAATTTTTTTTAACTTACTGACCAAAAATATTCCTCCCATTCAATATAGTGATAATAAATAATATTATACACTAATTTGGAAGGGACGAAAAACTATAAAATATTTACTGGTGAATAAGAAGATGGTATGATTTAGTTGATATCTTGGTGAATTTGCAATTTTGGAGGATGTTATGATAAGAAAATTAGCAGTATCTATAGTATTTATATTTATCATTATTTTCGCTACTGCTTGTAATAAAGTAGTGTTCGATGGAAGCCGTACAAGCAATGATAAACAGTTTATAATGGAGTATTCTGTTTTAAGTGAAACTCAAAGTCATGAAATGAAGCTAGAACAAGGGGCTATTATTGATGTTGATATAGAGAATAAAGCTGGAAAGTTAGCTATTTTAATAGCAGATGAAGATGGAAATGAAATATATAGAGGAGATGATGCTAAAACATCAGCTTTTTCTGTGAAGACACCTAAGGCTAGTAACTACAAAATTTCTGTTACTGGTAAAAAGGCTAAAGGTAAAGTAAGCTTTAAGGTCAATAAGGCTGTTGACAATAGTAATTAATATTATATAATGAAAGAGAATACTAAGAAAGGTAGGTATAAGAAGGAGAAATGAGGAAGTAATTCTATTTTAGCTTAAAGTAATTAAATGAAGTCATTTATTAAGCTGGAGTGGATAATATCCTCTATTCATTATGCCTTTTTATGCCATTATTAAGAATATTTTTAAGCTATAGCTGTATAGGTGTTTATAGACCTCTTAGTACAGCTATGTTTTGGTCTAAAATTTTGGCTAAGTAAATAAGGGTTGATATTATCCTCTCCATTAAGGAGGGGTTTTTTTATGTTATTAGCAGAAATCTGTGGAGTAAAAAAGTATTTTGGGGATAGATTAATCCTGTCTGTGGATAATTTTAAGATTTATACAGGAGATAGAATAGGCATTGTAGGATTAAATGGAGCTGGAAAGTCTACCTTTTTAAATATCCTTGCTGGCAGAATATTGCCAGAAGAGGGATGGGTAGAAATGAAGGCTAACTATTCTTATATTACTCAACTGGAGGATGAAGAGCCTATTGGTGCAGATGGGGCCTTGGCCAGTAAATTCGGTGTGAACCACCTATCAGCGGAAGGAAATAGCGGTGGGGAGAAAACACGAAAAAAGATAGCCGCCAGTCTAGGTAGGAATAGGGCTTTAATAATGGCAGATGAGCCTACCAGCAACCTAGATAGGGAAGGTATAGAGCTATTGCAAAAGGAATTTAAGAGCTTTGATGGAGCCCTGTTGATAGTTTCCCATGATAGAGAGTTTTTAGATGAGGTTTGCAATAGCATATTGGAGATAGAGGATGGAAAAATAAAATTATACAAGGGTAATTACTCTAAGTATAAGGAGCTAAAGGAGGCGGAAAGACAGAGAGCCTATTTTGAATATGAGGAATATACTAAGGAAAAGGAAAGGCTAGAGCAGGTTGTTTATGAAGTTAAGGAAAAGGTAAGAACTATGAAAAAGGCTCCCTCCAGAATGGGAAACTCTGAGGCAAGACTTCATAAGATGGGCAACCAGAAGGCTAAGGCTAATTTGGATAGGGCTGTAAAAAATATTAGGGCTAGAATTGAGAAAATGGAGGTTAAGGAAAGGCCTAAGGAGCTTCCAAAGGTTAATATGGATTTAGCAAGCCAAGGCAAGCTCCATTGTAGGATTATCCTAAGTGGAGAGAAAATTACTAAGGCCTTTGGCAAAAAGGCAATTTTTGAAAATGCTGAATTTAAAATTATCAATGGGAGCAAAACCGCTTTAATAGGACCTAACGGTTGTGGAAAAACAACTTTAATTAATATGATGGTTAAGGGCCATGACAATATAAGGGCAGCTAAGGGTGTAAAGATTGGCTACTTTACCCAAAATCTAAATATGTTAGATGAAAATAAAAGCCTACTGGAAAATGTTATGGAAAGCAGTATTCAAAGTGAAACCTTTGTTAGGACCCTCTTGGCTAGATTATTATTTAAGAGGGAGGATTTAAGCAAAAAGGTAGAGCTCCTTAGTGGCGGTGAAAGAGTAAAGGGAGCCTTAGCTAAAATTATGGTTAGTGATTTCAATATGTTGATTCTAGATGAGCCAACCAATTATTTAGACATTTATTCCTTAGAAGCGGTTGAAGAGGCTTTAAGGGAATATAGAAACACCATTTTATTTGTTTCACATGACAGAAAGTTTGTAAAGAACCTAGCAGATCATATATTAGAAATTGAAAATAAGAAGATAAACTTTTTCCAAGGGACCTTAGAAGAATATTTAGAAAAAAAGCAGCAGTCAGAAAAGCCTCAAAAGGAAGAGCTAAATGAGGCTGAAATTATGGTTCTAAAAAATAGGATGGCAGAAATATTAGGTCGTCTAAGTATGCCTTCCAAGAAGGATGATGTGGAGGCCTTGGATTTGGAGTATAAGGAAATATTGGCTAAGCTAAAAGCCTTAAATAAGAATTGGTAGATGAAGTTGTTGCTTAACCAACAAAGCTGTTGCATGAGCAACAGCCTTTTTTGTTTTATAAAATTACACTATCAAACAATGCTTTAGGTATCTCAAGAAGATCAATATTAGAATATTGTCCTATCAATAAAAAAGAAGACACTGATATGGAAGACTATTAATCTTTAAAGTTTTGGTCTGCTTGGAGTACATTATTACTTATTCCCAGCAGTAGTATTTTAAAATGTTGAATTGCTTGTTCCTTAAGATCCATATTTGGATAAAGAATACACCACTGAAACACTAACCCTCTATAGGCAGTTACAAAATGCTTAGCCAGTTCCTCTGGGGAGAAATCTGGACGAAAGGCACCTTCGTTTATTCCTTTCTCTATCAGATTCTCAAACATTATATATAATTCTCTGTTGTAGTCTATGACTGCATTTGATTTACCATCTTTGGCTAAGCTTGCCCTATATAAATTTCTCATTTTTTCATATCCAATAGCTTCAGTTAACACATCTGCAATTTTTCCTATAAAAGCAAGGAAAACCTCAGAAATTGGCATATCTGGTGGAAGGGAGTTTAAGTATTCCTGGTAATCTGTATCAATCTTTTTTACATGGTCATTAATTAGAAGAGCAATTATCTCGTCTTTGGACTTAAAATGCACATAAAAACTGCCCTTTGCCACCTTCGCAAGCTTGACGATGTCATCAACATTAAACTCATCAGAGCCCTTCAAGTTAAAAAGATATTCAGCACTCTCATAAATTTTTTTTCTGGTTTCTAAAGCCTTCTTTTGTCTATTAGTTAGATATTTTTTATCCATTGTTAAATACTCCTCTTGTATTTATCGAAAAATGCAATATAATTCACCAATAGTCTTATTTATTTTATCTATAAAGGGAGAATTATGCACCAATATTAGCTACTTGAATTATATTCTAGTACATAACATAATGCAAATCCATATTTTGAATGGAGCTTAATTTTATGCTTTCTAAAGCTGTAAAAAAGAAGACTAGCAGTGCTTTGCTTATGGTGCTACTTCTCTCTTTGATCTTAGCTGCTGGCTGCAACAAGTCAGAGGATAGCACTAACATATCCTTAAAGGGCTGGTTGTACATAATGATAACGTAGAGTTTGGCAAGCCTTGAAGCTCCTATAAAGTAAGTGGAAAAACTCCTAAGCAGATTAAGGCAGATATGCAGGAACTTGTAGATAGAAATTATGGAGGCTTTGGAGATTGGGAACATCTAGACTATGATTATGTTGGAGCCATGACACATGAGCACAATCATAAAGTAGATGCATGGAATTTGTCAGCAGAGGCTGATCATGCAATGATTATGGCTTCCCGTATGGTATATGCTGTAGATTACGGCTATGAGCATTTAAAAAATAAATAAAATTAGGGGAAAGATATCAAAGAGAAAGGAAGGCTGTTGCCCAACCAACAGATTTGTCAATTGGGCAACAGCCTCATTTACAAATTAATCAAGTTTTAAGCCCTTAAGCTTATCGCCAAGTAAGTCCGCTAAGGTTGCTCCTGTATCCTGAGAATTATATTTGGAGTAATCCTCCTGTGGCTTAGCAATGGCATCCTTTATGCTGAGGGATATTTTTGATTTATTATTATCTATATCTAATATCTTAACCTTTACAGTGTCTCCAACCTTTAATACATCTGAAGGTTTTGTAATTCTTTCCTCTGATATTTCAGATATGTGCACAAGTCCCTCTATACCAGGTTCTAATTCAACGAAGACACCAAAGTCTACCACACGGACAACCTTACCTTCTACTATGCTTCCTATAGCAAATTTCTCTGTTACAGTGTTCCAAGGATTTTCATCCTTATCCTTTAGGGCAAGAGAAATTCTATTGTTGGCCTTGTCAAAGTCTATTACATATACTTCAACGGTGTCGCCAACGGATACTACATCTGCAGGATTAACAATTCTTCTCCAAGATAAATCATTATTATGTATAAGTCCTTCTACACCACCTAGATCTACGAAGGCTCCAAAGCGGGCCAGTCTTGTAACCTTACCAGTTCTCTTTTCACCCTTCTTAAGAGAAGCCCAAAGCTTAGTCTTCTTTTCCTCTGCTTCCTTAAGCTCAACTTCCTTTCTGGATAGGATTATCTTCTTCTTATCTTTATCCAATTCTGCAATAGCAACCTCCATAGTCTTTCCAACTAGGCTGTTTAAATCCTCTATGCGATGAAGGGATGCCATTGATGCTGGCATAAAGGCTCTAACACCTTTTATGTCTGCAGTTACACCACCCTTAACTACTGCATTTATTGTTACATTTATAGTCTTATTTTCATTTTTAAGCTCTTCTAGTTCGTCCCAAAGGTGAATAGCATCTGCTCGTTTTTTTGACAAAGCTACATTGCCTTCTCCGTCATTAACCTCTAAAACGTAAACTAATATTTCATCATCAACCTTAACTATATCCTTTGGATTAACCTTTGGATCTGATGAAAGTTCTTCTTTTGAAATAATACCATCTGTCATATAACCTATATTAACAAGGACCTCGTCCTCTTTAACAGACAGAACCTTACCTTTCAATATATCTCCAGGATGAATAACCTTTAAAGAATTATCCAATTCCTGCATTAAATCCTGCATACTGTTTTCCATGTTCAATCTCTCCTTCATAGTAAAAAATACATCATAAGTATATTATATCAAATTGATTGGGATAAAATAACCCTTTTGCAGGGAATAAATGTTTTAGATAAAAATGTATGCCAAATTTTTACTTTATACTTGATAATTTTACCAACATTTGGTATATTTAGTAATATATATAATCGTTTCTTTTGGGCTTATTATAGTATTATAATGCCCCGAAACATCTTTGTAAACCGCTAAATTGGGCATTAAATCGACATTGATAAAGCTTATGAAAGAAGGAGAAATTTACAGCTAAATGTAGGGAAAAACAGGTAGGAGGATTAAAAATGAGGGTACTAGTAACTGGAGGCTGTGGGTTTATTGGGTCAAGTATTGTAGATGAACTTTTGAAGAAAGGCCATGATGTGACAGTTATTGATAATTTAAGCAGTGGTAGTAGAGAAAATCTCGATCCAAGAGCACATTTATTTGTGGCGGACATAAGATCTCCAGAGATAGATGAAATTTTTAGAATAACAAGGCCACAAATAGTATATCATCAGGCTGCTCAAGTAGATGTTCAAACCTCGATAAACCAGCCAGAATTCGATGCTGATGTCAACATAATAGGAACCTTAAGGGTTCTAAATTGCTGTAAAAATTATGCTGTCAGGAAAATAATATTTGCTTCTTCTGCTGCTGTTTATGGACAACCTCAACATTTAAGCATTAACGAGCTCCACACTATAGAGCCTATATCCTTCTATGGAATCTCAAAGTATACAGTAGAGAAGTATATTGAAAGCTTTTGCCCTATGCACAATATAGAATATACCATTTTAAGATATGCCAATGTGTATGGTGAAAGGCAGGGTTCCAAAGGAGAAGGTGGCGTTGTATCAATATTCTTGAATAATATGCTTACCAATAAAGACATAAACATTTATGGTGATGGAGAGCAAACACGGGACTTTATATATGTAAGAGATGTAGCAAAGGCAAATATTGCAGTGCTTCACAATGGAAATGGCCAAGTATTTAATATAGGTACCAATACCTCTGCTTCTATAAATCAGTTGTACAAGTTTATGAAGACTTACACCAATTATCAAAAGCAGCCTATATATTGTCCTAGGAGACAGGGGGATATTGAACATAGCTACTTGGATAATTCAAAGGCCATGACCCTATTAAATTGGCAACCAGAGTATACCCTTGAAGAAGGACTGAAGGAAACAATAATAAATTATGTTGGAGGAAGCCAGTACTATGCATGCTGTACAGCGGACGAAGAAAAGTAAGAGCTCCTCTGCAGGTTTACCAGTAAAGATTTTATTTGGAGTAACCTTGTCAGAATTGGGAGGTGCGCAAAGAGTAGTATTTGATCTTATTTCATCCTTACCTCAGGAGCAATATGATATTACTCTTGTAACCTCTCCTGGTGGACAACTGATTCACTGGATAGAAGAGCTAAATAAGAAAAGAAAAAGGGAAATTAAAATTATTCAGCTTTCTTCCATAAAGAGAGAGCTATCTCCCTATTATGATATTAAGGCTGTAAAGGAACTTTATAAAATTATAAAAAAAGAGAAATATGACATAGTCCACTTTCATAGCTCAAAGATGGGTATATTGGGGAGAGTTGCAGCCTATCTTGCAGGAATAAAGAATATTTACTTTACCGTTCATGGTTGGGGCATAAACGATAATATGAGCAAGGTTAAAAAATTTATACTTGGTGCTGCGGAAAGATTTGCTGGCAGGTTAAGTACCAAGGTAATATGCGTTTCTCAGCAGGATAGGGAAAAGGGCATAAGAAATGGTTGGATAAAGGAAGCTAATAGCTGTGTTATCCATAATGGTGTTGAACCAATTACATATAATAAAGGAAGATTAAAGGAAGAATTGGGCCTTAGGGGGGATGTACCTATCGTTGGTATGGTAGCTAGGTTGAAGGAACCTAAGGATCCAATGTTTACTATAGAGGTAATCAATGAACTAAGGAAAAGGGGAAAAAACTGCAAACTGGTTATCATAGGGGATGGTCCCTTGAAGGAAGATTGCCAGTCCTTAATAGAAAAGTATCAGCTACAGGAATGGGTTACCTTGTTAGGTAGTAGGGAGGAGGCTAGAAGTCTACTGCCAGATATGCAGGTTTTCACCCTTTTCAGCAAGTGGGAAGGCCTTCCTATATGTATACTAGAAGCCATGGCAGAAGGCCTGCCAGTGGTGGCTAGCAAGATGGGAGGTATACCAGAATTAATAGAAGTAGGAGTGAATGGATATTTACTAAGCAAGAAAGATGTTATTGAAGCAGCAGATTACATAGAAGAATTGCTCTCTAACAACAGTCTTCGTGAAACTATGGGAGCAAGAGGAAAGGAAATATATGCTTCAAGGTTTACTAAGGACAGGATGGTAGAAGATTATCATGCTTTATATATGATGAGCTACGGCTTAAAGGAGGAAGGTTCTAAGGAGGCCCTTTCAGAAGCTGCAGCAGCCTTACAGCAGGAAAGAGGTAAGGTTATTGCTTCAAAAAAGAACTTCTCTTGGCTGCTAGTAGGCAATGTGTTTAATGCTGGATCTAGAGGAGCCTTGCTTGTAATATTAGCTAAGCTAGGAATGCCTGCAGATGTAGGTGTTTTCTCTACGGCCTTATCTATTAACACGCCAATTTTCATGCTGGCAGATTTGGATCTTAGAACAATCCTGGCTACGGATTCTAAAAATCAATATAGTTTTTCTGACTATGCAACTTTAAGGATACATACTTGTTTGTTTTCTGTCGGTATATCCTTTCTTGTAGCCTTAATATTGACGGTGTTTTTCAAGTTGTCTATTACAAGTGCCTTAGTAATAGTTGTAATGGCAGTGGCTAAGTCACTAGAAGCACTAAGTGACTTGATATTGGGGCTACTGCAAAAAAATAGGTGTATGGATAAGATAGGCAAATCTTTGATTATAAAGGCTCTTTTGTCTTGTTCAATGATGGCGGTAATATTTTATTTTACTAAAAGTGTAATTTTCTCCACCATTGGACTTGCTTTGTCTTGGGCCACTGTATTAGTGCTTTATGATGTTTGTAATGCAAGGATTCTTTTTAAGGAGAAGCTGTCTATTAATTATAAGGCAGTAAAAGGACTTCTAAAAACAAGTCTTCCAATGGGTCTTGTTTTAATGATTTGGTCCTTGAATTTAAATGTACCAAACTATTTTATTAGAGGCTACTTAGGTGAAGAGGAATTAGGGTATTTTTCCTCTATGTTTCATCTTGTAATTGCCAGTGATATTATTGTAAATTCCCTAATGCAAGCAGAGCTTCCAACCTTAGCGGGCTACTATTGGGAAGGGCGAAGGAAGAGCTTTTTTAAAACCTTAAAGAATTTAGTTCATATAGCCTGCTTTTTAGGTGCTGTCGGCGTATTTGTAAGCTCCTGCTGCGGAAAGAATATTTTAGCTATATTGTTTAGGGAGGATTATGCCGCTAGGTCTAGGATTTTTACCCTATTAATGCTTGCCTATGCAGTGCAATACTTAAATATTTGTTTAAACAATAGCATTACTGCTGCAAGACTACTTAAGGTACAGCCATACATATACATTGTGGCATTAGGAGGAAACGTCCTTGCCAATATGGTGCTTGTACCTAGATATGGCCTCTATGGAGCGGCCTATGCTGTAATTATATCTGCAATTATGCAGCTTATAGGTAATGGAGCTATTAATTACAGCTTATATAATAACTTCACAAGGAGACCAAAGGATTTTAATAATCTGATGTAGCGTTCCCTTTAAAATACGTGGCTAAAATTCAACATTTAATGAGTTTGTTACAGGGTGGTATGATATGAAAAAACTATTAGGATATTTGATTTATTTTTATATATTGCTTTTACCAATAGCCTTTGTAGAACCATCTCCTTCAGATTTTCTTTTTATTGTCATTCTTATATTGGCTTTTGAATTAAGAATTCTTAATATAAAGAAGTTTCGTAAAAACAAGCTTGTTTTTAAGTGTATATTTGGCTTTATAGGCCTTAATGTAATATCCATTTTAAAGGCCGAAAATATATTTTCTTCTATAAAATATACTGCCATAACAATCTACCTACTGATGCTGGCCATGATTATATTACTCTATGAGCCTAAAAAAGTTTTCAACCGAGTGTTGGGAATGAGAGGTGAAGGCCATGAAACTAATGACAGCAAGTATATGCTAATTTTTAATGCTTATGTAGTAGGTAGTACAGTATCTGCGGTGCTAGGCATCATGGGATACATAGGTATTATGCCTGAATGGTTAACCTATGACCCATACAGAACTCAAGGTTTGTTTAAGGACCCTAATGTTTTTGGGCCCTTCCTTGTTCCTACATTAGTAATATTAATTGATGACCTAAAGAAGAAAAAGGTTATAAGATCAAAAGTTTATGTCCACATACTCTTACTATTTGTAAATGCCTTAGGTATACTCTTGTCCTTTTCTAGAGCTGCCTGGGCTTGTGCCTTACTGGCTATAGCTATCTATTTTGCTTTAAGCCTAAAGAAGGAAAACCTAATTAAGGCCGCTTATCTTTGTGTTGGCTTAGCGGTGATTATGGGATTAGTGTGGCTAATTCTACCAGACGGAGACTTTAAAGCCTTCATTGCAGAAAGGGCCAATTTGCAATTGTACGATTCAGAAAGGTTTTCGGTGCAGCAGGTAGGCTTAGAACTAGGCTATGATAAGCTAATTGGCTATGGTCCTGGACAATATGAAGATGTAGTTGAGAAAAGAATCGGCTTTAAACACTCTGCACATAGCTTGTATATACGAACAATGCTGGAAAGTGGAAGCCTTTCATTAATCCTATTACTGACAGCCATAGGCAATATAATATATAGATTATTCCTGGCTGAAAGATATAGTAAGAAAAGGCTAGTGGTTAACTATTCGGTTCCAGTTTCTATAATGGTTTCCTTCATGGTTAATAGCATAGTAATTGATACTATTCACTGGAGGCATTTTTGGCTGTTTATAGGTATTTCCTTATCTATGCTTTGGGATGCCAGAGAAAAGGTTAAGCATGAGAGAAAGTACAAAGAAGTAAGAGTCATTGGTGGATATAGCCTAACAAGAGACTTAAGTTCTAAAGGAGCTACTGAAGCTACAAAAGGAAAGGAAAGGATAGTTGCAATAAATGAAAGGGAAGAGAAACTAATGAAGGAGCGAGAGATAGAAGAAGCCTTGAGAGTATTAGAAAATGCACTGAAGGATGAGCTAAATCAGGGCTACAGTTTACGAGGAGGATTAAGATGATACAAATGAAAGTGATAGATACTTTAGAAGAACTGCTTCAACATAAGGAAGAATGGGAGAGACTTCTAGATATTAATGGTTTGGATATACCCTTTATGGAGCTAGAATGGATTATTCCCTGGTGGAACATATTAAGAGAAAATCAAGAACTATATATTATAACCTTCCTTCATCAGGGAGAGGCTATAGGCTTTTGTCCCTTTATGAAGGAGAAAAAAAGAACATATACCGAAGTTCAGTTTATAGGGTATCCCGAGGCTTCTTATATGGACTTTTTGTTTGAGCCCTCCTTAAGAGAAGAGCTTGTTAAAAGATTTTTAGAGGAAGTAGGACTAATTAAAGATACTTATATATTTAATTTACATACCTTTGCCACAAGGTCTGAGAACTTTAATATTCTTCAAGAACATTTATCTCAGAAAGGAAAAAGGTTTTATACTAGGACAATTGATTGTCCATATATAGAAATTGGAGATAAAAGCTTTGAAGAATACTATAAGAAGAGAAGAAAGCATACCTCAGTTAGAAGAATAAAAACTGCTGAAAATAAGATTGCTGAAGCAGGAGGAGTGTTTAAGTATTTTAATGCTAGTAGTTTAAAAGATAGAAAAGGATATATGGATAAGGTTTTCGAGATACATGATAAAAGGTGGTCTAAAAAGCTGGATACAAGCGACTTTTCCAGTGAAAAGAGCAAAAACTTTTTCACTGCCATAGCAACTAATGAAAATAAGAGATTAAGGGTATTGGTGGATTTTTTAACCCTGGATGATGAAATTGTAGCCTTTGAATATGGCTTAGTAGTAGGTAAAACTTATGTAGGCTACAGAGCATGCCATGATGAGGATTTTTCTCCTCTTTCTCTTGGAAAGATAAGTTTAAAGGAGAATATAAAGAATATTTTTGAAAGTGGCTTAAAGGAATTTAATTTTGGTACAGGCTATGAAAGATATAAGCTAGAATGGACAGACAATCGAGGGGGACTCCATAAGCTAGTGTTTTCTAGCGATGATACCTACACATCAAAAATCCTTTCATTTGTGATAATGAAGGAAAAGATTATAAGAAAAATGAAGTCCAATCCTAAGATTGTTAGCTTTAAAAGAAATACCTTAGGAAAGATTAAGTATATTTTTACATTTAACCATATAAAAGTAGCAATAAAAAATATAAGAGGAAGGCTTAGGCTGTACACAGGGAAGCAGCTGTTAAAAAAAGCCTGCTACAAACTTATATCCTCTAAATATTCTCATGTGAATATATTCAAGATGAAAAAGCCTAATACACTAGACTATAAATATGACGAGGCTTATTCAGCCACTATAGCTACTTTTAATGACGTTTATACCATAGCAGACTTTCTTAGCTGTAGTGTTCAAAAGGTAGTTGGCTATATGTATAAAGGAAATAAGTGCGCCATCATTAGATATAAGGATAAGATGGTAGGCTGCATATGGTATTCCTATAATTGTGAAAATAAAAAGTTAAAGCACCAGATTGATATTTTAGGTAGAAAGGTTCTCTTTATAAAGAAAATTGCTATAGATAAGAAATACCATATTAAAGATATACAATATGTCGGACTTACTTATATACATCAACAGATATCCAAGAAAGAAATCTACATAGGAGTTAAACATGAAAGTGTTCATGATCCAAATAAAACCTTGAAGGAAATGTTAATTCCCCAATATTGTATAAAAATAAGGAAGGTGCTTAATAGAGAGAAACTTACTTTAGGGGAGGTATGATAACTAAATGAAAGCTATTTTTTGGATTAAGAAGCTTATTAAGCTTATATGTGTACCAAGCGGAATTATATATAATATTATTTCTAAAAGAAATAAGGGTATAAAAATTTTAATGTATCACAGAGTAAAAGATGATGTACAAATGGAGCTATCAGTAAATACAAAAGATTTTCAATGGCAGATGGAGTATTTAAAAAGAAAGGGCTATAAAGTAATATCCATGGACGAGGCTTGTGAAAGAATAAAAAATAAGAATCTAGAGGATAAGCTTGTTGTTCTAACCTTCGATGATGGATATGAAGATTACTATCACCATGCCTATCCTATCCTTGAGAAGTATGGTTATCCCTCCATGGTATATTTGGTACCATCATACATTGAGAGGAAAAAGGTCTTTTGGTGGGATGAAGCCCTAGGGGAAAGCCCCCTGTTGAGCTGGCAACAGATTAAGGAGCTACAGGATAAAGGCTTAACTAGCTTTGGTTCTCATACATGGAGTCACACTAATTTAAGAGAAACGGATATAAAAACAATTAGACAGGAGTTAACTCAGTCGAAAAATTATATAGAAGACAAGCTAAATATTCCTGTAAAGCATTTTGCTTACCCAGGAGGTTACAATAATGGACTTTCACAAAAGCTAGTGAAGGGTATATACACTTCTGGAACATGTATATGTGACGGTATCAGTACCTATAAGGCTAGTTTATCTGGAGACCTATCAAAAATAGCAAGAGTACCTGTGCAAAAAAGTGATGGTAAGGTCTTGTTTGCCGCTAGGTTAAGAGGCTGGATATGGTTTGAAAAGGCCGTTTGTCGCTATAAGAAGTTAAAAAATAACAAAAAAGTAAGAAAATATAGTTCTATAAAATCCGGGGAAAGCAGGTGCGTGGTAAATGAATAGTCAAAGTTACTTACTAAGAGCTAGAGGACATAAGTATCAAAATAGCTTAATATACTTAAATAGTAAGGTTTATTATGACTTTGTAAAAAGACTAGCGGACATTATAATTTGCTCTGTTGCATTAGTTATTACCGCCCCCATAATTATAATTGCATGCTTAGCGGTAGTATTAACATCCAAGGGTTCACCAATATTTACTCAAGAGAGATTAGGACTTTGGGGCAAAAAGTTTAAGATATATAAAATTAGATCCATGTACATAGATGCGGAAGCCAATGGCAAGCCTCAATTGGCTAAGGTAAATGACCAGAGAATTACCCCCGTAGGAAGATTTATAAGGAAAACAAGAATAGATGAATTACCTCAGCTTATCAATGTAATAAAAGGAGACATGAGCATTATAGGACCAAGACCAGAAAGAGAGTATTTTTATCAGGAATACAGCAAGACCCTGCCTGAATTCTACAACAGACTTCAGGTAAAGCCAGGCATAACTGGCTTAGCTCAAGTATCCGCTGGTTATGATATCTCTCCTGAGGAAAAGCTTAAATATGATATGGAATATATTCAGTATAGAAATTTTTTATTTGATATAAAAATTGTGCTGAAAACTGTGGTTGTGATGGTGACAGGTAGAGGAGCAATATGATGGGAGAGGTTAGAAGGTGATTTTTCGCTGACTCATTGCCAGGGTATAGTTGGCAGCGGATGTGATGGTGGAATGGATGGCAGATTTCTAGATTAGGATGTCTTACGGTAGCCGACGATGGTGCTAGATGAATATAATATATGGATTCAAGGCTATATTGCTTTGTTATAAAGAAGTGTTGATTAATATATATTAGAGCTTGTCAGCCTTTCAAGCTTGTTCACATTTCCTCCTCAACCCTTTTTTGAAACAAAGCTACATAGCTTTAATCATAGGTCTGATATGAGGGGGTGGAGCTCAGATATCAGAGGCTAGAAAAAATGCCGTAGCTGGTTTAGACCAGTTACGGCATTTCCCTTTCATCAGATTGTCTCTCTCTATGCTATAGTTGTATGTTAACATAGATTATAGGGAGTTATTAAAAAATTTTTTGATCAAATCCTTAAAGTCCAAGGCTTTCTAAGTATTCATCATAAGTCATTCTCTTATCCGCAATGCCATCCTCAGTAATAACAATAATTCTATTTGCTATAGTTTGGATAAACTGATGGTCATGGGAAGTAAAGAGAATATTGCTCTTGAAGTCCCTAAGACCGTTATTTAATGCAGTGATAGATTCAAGATCAAGATGGTTTGTAGGCTGATCTATAACTAGAACATTGGCATTGCTTAGCATCATTCTAGCTAGCATACATCGTACTCTTTCACCACCAGATAAAACCTTAGCCGCCTTTAGAGCTTCTTCACCGGAAAATAACATTCTGCCTAGGAAGCCTCTTAAGTAGCTTTCGGATTTTTCCTCGGAGAATTGTCTCAACCAGTCTACTAGGTTTAAGTCACAGTCATTGAAAAATTCAGAATTATCCTTAGGGAAATAAGAGGTAGTAATTGTAATACCCCACTTATATTCTCCGCTGTCTGGCTCCATTTCTCCCATAAGTATTTTGAATAAGGTGGTAACAGCAAGGTCATTATCTGCTAAAAAGGCTATTTTATCATCTTTTGATACCATAAAGCTTACATTGTTAAGAACCTTAACGCCATCTATAGTCTTTGTTAGGCCCTCTACTCTTAGAATGTCGTTACCAACCTCCCTTTCAGGCTTGAAGCCAACGAAAGGATATCTTCTGCTGGAAGGCTGAATGTCTTCCACAGTGATTTTTTCTAAGAGCTTTTTTCTAGAAGTAGCCTGTCTGGACTTAGAAGCATTAGCACTAAATCTAGCAATAAACTCTTGAAGGGCTTTGATTTTTTCTTCCTTCTTCTTGTTCTGATCCTTCATTAACTGTAGGGCAAGCTGACTGGATTCATACCAGAAGTCATAGTTTCCTACATATAGCTTAATCTTTCCATAGTCAACGTCGGCCATATGAGTACATACCTTATTTAAGAAGTGTCTGTCGTGGGATACCACTATAACAGTACCTTCAAAGTTTATAAGGAACTCCTCTAGCCAGTTAATAGACTTTATATCCAAGTGGTTGGTAGGCTCGTCAAGAATAAGAACTCCTGGCTTGCCAAAGAGAGCTTGGGCTAAAAGAATCTTAACCTTTTCTCCACCTTCTAGCTCCCCTACCTTCTTATCATGGAGCTCTGTGCCTATGCCTAGGCCCTGTAATAGTGAAGAAGCCTCAGCCTCAGCTTCCCAGCCGTTTAATTCTGCAAATTCTGCCTCTAATTCGGAAGCCTTGATACCATCCTCGTCGGTAAAATCAGCCTTGGAATACAGGGCTTCCTTTTCCTGCATAATTTCATATAATCTTGGATTTCCCATTATTACTGTCTCAATAACACCATAATCGTCATATTGATAGTGGTCCTGCTTTAACACAGACATTCTAACACCGGGATCAATGCTAACTTCCCCAGTATTAGGCTCGATTTCTCCAGAAAGTATTTTTAAAAAGGTACTTTTGCCTGCGCCGTTGGCACCAATAACTCCATAGCAATTGCCTGGGGTAAACTTTAAATTAACATCTTCAAAAAGCTTACGACCGCCATATCTTAAGCTTACATTTGTAACTGTTATCACTAATAAATCATCCTTTTCCTATAATATAATATTAATAAGCTGTGTCAGCTGCATATTTAATCATGCCTTGCTATTATATCATATATCCAAGATTAACTCATTAGTTTTGCATAAATATAATGTTTCCTATAGCCTTAAGAATTGAAACCAAGCTTCAATTTGAGCCACAATTTCAGCTTGACCAGGCAAAATGGGGGTAGCAGAAGCAGCAAATTGATTTAATGTTGCCATACGTTCCGTGGGAGAGGAAGAGCTAAGCTCTATAATTCTACAAGGGGAAGGTGCAATATGAGTACCAAAGTTATTAGCCAGCTGCAAGGCCTTCTGGGAAGCATTTTTTACGGCTATGTCTAAGGCCTGCTGATAATAAGCAGAGGGGTTTTCTACAGAAAAGCTTATGTCCTCCACACGATTGGCTCCACTAGCTGTGGCTGTGTCTATTATTTCACCTATTATGGTAAAGTCCTTAATTATTATGGATAGAATATTACTAACTCTGTAGCCCCTAAAAACCTGGCGGCCTTCAATATAATCATACTGGGGTTGAATTTCAAAGGATGCGGTGCTTATATCCTGATTAGGAATGTTTAACCTATTTAGACTATCTAGAACTGCATTTGATTTGGCGGTATTTTCCCTTTGGGCTCTTTCCAAGCTTTTATCCTCTGTTACAACACCTATTCTTATATTAGCCTTAGTGGGATCTGCACTTACGGTGCCTATTCCAATTACTTTTAATATACCTTCCTGAGGATTACAAGGGGATATTGGACGTTGATAGTTATAAGTAATCATAAATATAAACCTTCATTGTAATTATTGCACAATATATATTATTGCCGTAAATCTAGAAAGGGTTACTAAAATAATGAAGCTGATATTAAATTAAATTTTTGACAAAAAGTGTTGATATGGGTAAAATATATAATATCGGTAAATAAAGTAAAAGATGGACAAACTGTTTTCAGTTATTATTGCATTCATATGCATTCCGATTTTGATATTTTTACTGCAAGTATCAAACATGACGTTTAATGGAACGTCGATTTTTAATACACAGTGTAAATTTGGTTTAGGAGGATACTGATGAGAAAAAAAACCGTAATTTTTATATCTATTATGGCATTAATAGTAATTTCAATATTTGTGATTTCAGAAATTAAACTAAGAAAACAATCTTCTTTGTTTCAGATAAAGTTATTAAGTACATCTCAAGTATTCACGTCAGATAGTAGTCAAAATATAGAGCCAAAAGTGAATGTAGTTGACCTTTTTTTATTAGATAATAGAAGGAATTCAAAGTTTACTTCTAAAGATACACTAATAGAAATGAAACTTGTGTCTGAAAATGGCAACGAATTACAAATTGAATTAAATGGTGAGGTAAATCAAAGTACCCAACCAGTGGATATTGACGGAAAGCAAGTGTATATTGATACATTTTCAGTGAAAATTCCTTTTAACACAAATGCAACAATGGAAAATTGCTCCATAGTGTTTAAATTTAGAGATGAATCTACGGAAACAGTATATGCTGGAGATTTTGCTTTCATAGATACAAGTCAAATAATCTCAAGCGATAAAATTAAGAATACTATAACATATCCAATTACTCGAATAATAAATGGATATCCAACAATTGTTGGGTTTATATTAGAGATCACAGCAGAACAGGATGCTGTATTAAAAGAATTTGATTTTCGTTTACCAAAGTATGGTGTTAACTCAAATAAAATTGTTGTTAGAAACGAGCCAGCAGATAAATATATAGAGCTTTTTGAAAAGAATGAACTTGAACAAGAGTTTCCTGGCATCACTACAATAGAAAAAGTAGATAAAACTTCATATTCACTTGATGATATTTTGATTAAAAAGGGAATTAATACTATTATTATACCATTAACAACCAATGAGCAAGGTTTCATACCTCCTATTATTAATTTTGGTGGAGTTCTAAATTATACAATTGATGAAACCAATTACAATTATGTAATACAAGATATGAAGTATTTATCTGTTAACATTTTAGATAATTTAACTATTAAGGAGATTCTATTAAATGGAAAATAATATAGTAACTTTTGAAAATGTAAGCAAGAAATATAATCGATACAGTTGGTGAATAAAAAATTGTAGTTTTATGTTACCTAGTAATAAAATCATAGCACTCGTTGGCGAAAATGGTGCAGGAAAAACAACAACATTAAAGCTTATGATGGGACTCCTTAAAAAAACTCATGGAAACATTATTGTAAAAGGTAAGACTTCAAATTCTTTTTCATTAAATAATGATATAGGATTTCTTCCGGAAAGAATAGAGTTTCCTGATTTTTTTACTTCAAATGATATTATTTATAATTTATCAAAAATAAGGCGTGTTAATAATAAAGGCATGAAAAAGATTGAAGAGTATATTGAATACTTTAAGTTAAATGGAATGCTTAATAAAGCATATGCAAGTTTATCAAAAGGTAATAAGCAAAAGATTGGAATAATTCAAGCAATACTTCATGATCCAGAATTACTAATTTTGGACGAGCCTACATCAGGTCTAGACCCTATGGCGAGGAAAAGATTATTTGACTTGATATTTAATTTAAAAAACGAAGGGAAAACTATTATAGTTTCTTCCCATAATTTGCAGGATATGCAGAAGAGTGCAGATATCATTCTTTTTTTCAAAGATGGTACATTGGCTAAAATGTTTAATGTAAAAGAGGAAATGAAGAATAGTATGCATATAAAAGCTTACTTTGAAAATGTAATAACCAATAAAGATATAGAAAAAATAAAACAAAGTATTATCGGAGTTACCAAAGTAACATCTTCATATATGATTATTCAGAATAACACCTTTTCAAATATAAATGAACTAATACATAAGTTAGATTGTATTGATATAAAGGTGTTGAGAATTAACTCTGAAAGTACATTATTAGAGGATTACTATTTGAAATTATTTGACGAGAATTAGGTGAAAGTAATATGAGGAAAATTTATTATTTAACGTTAGACTCTTTTTTTAAAATCATTACCAAGAGAAGCTTATATGTTTTAGCAGCTTTTTTGGTAGTTATCTGCTTTTTTTTATTAGCTAGTTCGAACTTTTTTTCATTAAGTGCTGCTGAAAGGCATTTATTTACCTATGAGGAAAAGAAGGTGTTTTATGATAGTTGTTTTTCTGTTACTAGAGTTATAGTGATAATTTTAACTTCTGTATTATCTGGATTATTTATTAGCAAAAGTTTTAATAATAGTTCAGAGTATATGTATTTATCTGGTGGTGTAAATAGAATACAATATATAATATCAAAATTAATTAGTGTAGTAGTATTAAATGTTCTTATATTTACTTTTATGCTTATAATATCTTCTATTATAATTTTAAGCACTGATTTAGGCGTAATAGAACTGATATTTGTTAAGATATGGATTAAATTGCTGCTAAATAGCATACTTGTTAATTCAATAACTATTTTATGCATTACACTCTTTAGAAATTTTTTTGCAGGATTATTCCCTGTTATCATTTATTTCTTATATAATAGTGCTTATGGAGCAATTATTGAAAAGCCAGAAGGCACATCTTTGATATTATTTAAAATATTTAATATGATAATGCCTATATTTGGAAATAATAATTTCAACTTAACCTTAGATGAAAGATCTTTATACCTAACTCCTTATTACGGTGTTGGTTTGTCAAACATATGTTACACCATACTTGATAAAATCCTTAAGAACAGAATTAGGTGATTTCCACTTTAAAGGCCTCATAGGAAAGTTGTTATAGTCCCTACTGTTATATGTTTTTAGTTGTTTACTAAAATCATCGAAGGAGAAAAAAGAATGCGTAGCATAAAAACGTTCATTATCCTTACGGTGACTTCTTTCAACCTTTCCGTTATGTCTTGGTGTAAATGGCCTTATTTGCTTA
>Ga0209537_1000350_pt1 | contig 56801 bp, 57 predicted proteins | sample BioPla4DNA1_FD_187698 | JGI IMG/M metagenome (GOLD analysis project Ga0209537, IMG submission 187698) | Biogas fermentation microbial communities from Germany - Plant 4 DNA1 (SPAdes) (version 2) | ecosystem: Engineered > Bioreactor > Anaerobic > Digestate | place: Bielefeld, North... | reverse complement strand
TCTTTAGCTCATCTTCTTCATCTGCTTCTAAAAGATATGCTACTGATAAATGAAGGTGAGATGAAATAAATTTCCCTCTTTTTACATGGGGAGGAACAGGTAGAACATCTAAGGAAAAGATATTTTCTGATATAGGTCTAATATGTTTAATTCCTGTTTCTTCTTTAGCCTCTTTAATAGCAACATGAAGGAAGTCTTCTTCTCCATCTGTGTGTCCACCAGTCCAAGACCAAGAATTATATATATTATGATAAATCATAAGTACTTTTGTCCTATCTTTATTTACTATGTATCCAGAGCTGCTAAAATGGGCAAGAGGATTTTCTCTAGTCAAAAGATTATTAAAAGTATTTATTGCATACAGCATAGTCTCCTTATCCGTTGCTTCTTGTTCATTATAGGGAATGTAATTTTTTATATTATCTATCCAGTTCATAATTAAACTCCTTTGTTTATATTAATCATTATATATAAATTCTAATTTATATTTTAAATTAATTAAAGGATTTTTTATTTAGATAAAATTAACTTTTATTAATAAGGAAAATAGTAATTAAATATATCAATTGCTATATATAAGGAATATAAAAAATATATAAGAAAAATGTGGAACAGATAAAAATTATGGAGAATAAGATATACAAACTGTTTCAGGATGTAAGAGAGGATGTTATAAATGAATATTGGCAAAAGGTTCATTGAGGAGAGTTTAGAATTACAAAAAAGAAAAAGCCCTCTTATACACTGTATCTCAAATTCATTAGCTATAAAGGATTTACTTAAAGGGATTCTATGTTACTGCGGTATTCCTTTAATATCTAATACTATAGAAGATATTGAAAAGCTAACTTATGAAGCTGATTGCTTATTGATTAATACAGATATCCTTACAGAGCAAAATGTTAATGAAATTGAAAGAGCAATAAGAGTTGCATTTTTTAGGGGAATACCTATAGTTTTAGATATTAGTGAGGTGAATTTATCATTTTTTAGAAAAGAGACGGTACTAGAGTTTATTGGCAGATACAATATATATGTTGTAAAGGGGACATTAGAAGAGTTTATTTCTCTGTTGGGAGAAGAAAAAAGTAAACTATTAAATAGTGAAATAAAAATAAAAGATAATTTAAATTTAAGAATTCAACTTAGGAGCTTTTCTAGAAAATATAATTTGGTAGTAGTTGCAGAAGCAGATGATTATTATATAACAGATGGATTTAGTGAATTTTATATAGAAAAACAGAAAAGTAAAATAGACGAAAAAACAGACAGTGTAGTAATATTATCTGGATTAATTGCTGTTGGAATATCATCATCATATCAAAAAGAACAAAGGATTAAAGGGGTTTTAGTTGCAGTTATGACAATTACTACAGCAAAAAAAATTCTAGAAGAAAAAGTAATTGAAGAAGATAAATTATCCATAGAAAATATTCTAACTGAAATAGAAAATATCGATGCAGAAAAGATAAATAAATATTCTAAAATTAGTTATTTATTTGTAAGATAATTTTTATGAAAATAAAAAATATTAAGAAAACCTATATTGTAGATATAAAAGTCTTCATATAGGTTTTTATATTTAGTAATAAGTTTGACTTTTAACCTTATAGTTTATATAATTTAATAAAAAATGGAATTGTATTCCAATTACTAATTAAAAAGAAAAATAATATGGAAATGGAAAAGTTATGAATTTAAACAAAGTCTAATTGATAAATAACATAATATATTAAAATTTTTTTGAAAATTCAAACAATAGAATTTAAAATTTAATAAATATATGATAAATTATAATTAGAGGATTTATTTAGGGGGACTAATGAAATGGATGTTATAATATTCAAACTAGTTCAAAACTATATAGAAGAAAAAGTAACAGATGATTTAAAAGATGAGTTTATTAATGCTGCACTACATTTTAATATAAATAATGATGTTTATAAAATGTTTTCTCCTATTGAGATAGAGTATAAAATAAATAAAATTTCTTCAGGGGAGATTAAAGATTATGTAGAATTATGTTCAGTTTATGGATATATATTATTTAGACTTATAAAAGACAATACAATTAAAGAAGAAGATAGAATAGAAGCTCTTCAGATAATATTAGAAATAAATAATATAATTACAAATTATATAAGAGGTATCATAAAACAAGAGGAATTATTCGAAAGGCTTATGAATATAACTACTAAATTAAATTTAACTAAGGAAGAAAATCTGCATATTATTGAGAAATTAAATAGTTAAACTATAGAAAAATGAAAACGTTGAAGGTGTTCTAATAGCCTAAAAGGGTGTATTTAAAAATATTTTTGAATACACTCTTTTTCTATAGTAAAATTATAAATAAATGTTTAACTACTTAAATTATGGAGAAGTCTTAAATAAAGGAGGTGCATTGATGAATAAGCCATTAGAATTATTAGAAAAATATTTTGGTTATAAATATTTTAGAGAAGGGCAGTATGAAGTGATTTCTAATATTTTGAGAGGGCGTGATGCCTTTTGTATTATGCCGACAGGTGGTGGGAAATCAGTATGTTATCAAATTCCTGCCTTAATTTTAAATGGAATAACTTTGGTTATTTCTCCTTTAATATCTTTAATGAAGGATCAGGTAGATTCCATAAGAGATATGGGAATAAGCGCAGAGTTTATAAATAGTACCCAGAATTTAGCTGAAATAAAGGAAATATTAAAAAGATGTTACAATGGAGAAGTTAAGATTTTATATATTGCACCTGAAAGATTAGAGAGTGAATATTTTAATAAAATGCTAAGAAAGCTTTGGATAAGTCAAATTGCTATTGATGAGGCTCACTGCGTTTCTATGTGGGGACATGATTTTAGAAAAAGTTATAGGGCAATAGCTCCCTTTATAAAAAGTTTAAATATAAGGCCAATAGTTACAGCCTTTACAGCAACAGCAACTGAAGAAGTAAGAAAGGACATATATAATCTTTTGGAATTAATTAATCCATATACATACATAGGAAGTTTTGATAGAGAGAATTTAGAAATTGCCATTCATAAAGAAGATGATAAGCTTGAGTTTGTAAAAGATATAATAAGAGAAAAGGAAGAGGAAGCGGGAATAATTTATTGTGTAACTAGAAAAGAAGTAGATGGACTTTATAAATATTTAAAAGATAGAGATTATTCCGTTGCTAAATATCATGGAGGCTTGAAGGATGAAGAAAAGAACTACTATCAAGAGGAATTTCTAAATGATAATAAAAATGTTATGATTGCAACTAATGCTTTTGGAATGGGAATAGATAAATCAAATGTAAGATTTATAGTTCATTTTACTATGCCTAAGAACATAGAAAGCTATTACCAGGAAATAGGAAGAGGAGGCAGGGATGGTGAAAAGACAGAATGCCATCTTTTATATAATAGAAGCGATATAAGAACCTTGGAATATTTAATATATACAACTGTAGGTAATGAAAGAAAAGAAATTGAAATAAAAAAGCTTCAAAGTATGATTGATTTTTGTGAGAGTGACAAATGTTTAAGAAATTTCATTTTAAATTACTTCGGAGAAGAGAAGTCTAGAGATTATTGCAATAGCTGTAGCAACTGTCTAAAAAATGAGGAGTTAAGGGATTATACGATAGAAGCCCAAATGATATTATCCTGCGTCTATAGAAGCAAAGAGCAGTATGGAATATCTGTTTTAGTTGATATATTAAGAGGCTTTACTGGTCCTAAAATAATTCAAAATAATTTAAATAAGCTTTCTACTTATGGAATAATGAGAGATTATAGCAGCAAGTTTATAAGAGATTTAATAAAGACCTTATTAGAACTAGGATATGTAAACTTAAAAGAGGGTACTTATTCTATGCTTAAATTAAATAATAAATCAATAAGAGTTTTAAAATCTCAGGAAAAAGTAATATGCAAACTAAGTAATGATGTAGAAGAAAAAATAGAAAATAGGGAGTTGTTCAATAAATTAAGAGTGTGGAGGAAAGAAAAGGCAAATTCTTTAAGGATAAAACCATACATAATATTTTCAGATTCTACTCTAATAGAACTAGCTAATAGGCTTCCAAGGAATAAAGAAGAATTATTAAATATTCGAGGTATGGGAGCAAAAAAATTAGAGAGTTATGGAGAAGAACTTTTAAAAATTATTAATAGTTAATTTTTGGAAGTTTAATAGCGATTATAATTAAATTATCAAAAAGTAAGGATTTTACAGATTGAAAATTCTGTAAAATTCTTATTTTCTACCAAAAATTCAATAATTTACAAAAAATGAAAAATATCATATCAAAAATGTAGAAAATTATTCAAATTTATTATATAATATGTAATATAAAAATTATGGTAAAGGGTATATAAAATGATAGAAAAATTATTATGTAAGTTCGTAGAAAATATAGGAGAATATAATAATTTTACTAAAGATCAAATTGAGCAGTCTATATATTCTTTAAAGGTTATAACATATGAAATAATAAAAATGTTATTGATACTAATAATATTTTCTATATTAGGATACTTTAAAGAAAGTTTACTTATAATTTTTATTATGTCAATTACAAAACCATTTATTGGTGGATATCATGAAGATACTCAAGTAAAGTGTTTTATTGCTACTTTTATAGTTGTAGCATTTATAATAGTTTTATATAAAAATAATTATTTAAATTTAATAAGCTCTATTATTTTAAATATAATAAGCATATTTTCTATATATAATCAGGCACCTATAATAAATTCAAAAATGCCTATTACAAGGGAAGAGCTTATTAATAAAAATAGAAAGATTGGCATTACAAATTCTTTAATCTTAGTTGTATTATCATTTATTACATTTAAAGTTACTTGGCTTTCTCAAATAATAGTTTGGACAATTTTTGTACAAGCTATTTTAATGTTTAATAAATATAAGAAAAAAGAGGAGGTGATTTAAATGAAAAAATCATTAGGCGCTTTCCTATTATTCTTAGGCTCAGTTCTAGTTAACGTAGCACCGGCTTCTCTAGGTGGGATAGGTGTAGAAGAAATGCCAGATTCAATTAAGAAAACAAGATAGGAGCAGCTGGAATATGTATACGGGATTATTTGATGTTTTTAACACAATTTTACAATACATCATGATTTTTGCAACTATAAATTATTGTATTGGAGAAAAATACAAAATAAATAAAATAAAAGTTGCTATGTGGGCAATAATTTCAGCATTAGTAACTATATTAATTACTTCTATAATGGGAAACTATAGTTTATCAATAATACTAATGCATATTGTAGGATTGGCTTTAGTGATTATACCTTATAATAAGGACAAATTAACTGCCACTATTGCGTTTAGTATAGTTTATGTTATTATTTTAATATTGGCAGTTTCAGGAATAACTATGTGGACATTTTTTACAGACGCTGTTAGTGTTCCTAGGGAATATGAATTTATAGTAATGATAACATTTATGTATCTACCTTCATTTATAGTTTCATATTTGTATTTAACAAATATGAAAGCTGTTCATAAGGTATATTTAATGTTTAAATCAAGAGTTTCAGGAACAATTACTTTAATAATGGGAACATTAGTCCTTGATTTTCTTATGTCCTTTTCCCTAATAACTAATGATAAAGATAATCCCGTTTTCAAGGAAATCATATTTATTTTCTTAGGAATATTGATTGTTGCTGCTACTTGGTATTTTGCGAATATTGATAAAAAAGCAAGGGAAATACATAGGTTAAATATTGAATTAGAAAACAAAATTAATGAGCTGAAAAAGATTAAACATGATTATGGTTCTCAAATTTCTTATCTGTATGGAGCATATCTAATGAAGAATTATGAAAAATTAGGAGAACTATTTAAAAGTGTTATAGAAGGTAATAATATTTCAACACAAGTTAAGGTTTTAAGCAGAGAGGATTCGCTTTTAGCTCAAATAGTTAATTCAATTGACTTGATGGATGTAGATGTTTTAATAGATGAAAGAGCGGAGTTAGAACACATAAAGGTAAATGAGTTAGATATGCATAGAATTATATCTAATATAGTAAAAAACTCTATTGAAGCACTAAAGGGAAAAGGTCTATTAATGATAAAAAGTTTTTATGACTATAATAGTATAGTAATTAGCATACAAAACAATGGACCTGAAATTAATAAGAATATTATTGGAAAAATCTTTGAGCAAGGATTTTCTACTAAAGAAAATAAAAATAAAGAGAATGGGTTCGGATTGTACATAGTAAAAGAATTAGTTAATAAATATAGGGGAGACATAAATGTAAAAAGTAATAAAGACTTGACGGAATTTATAATAAAGTTTCCTTTACATATTAATTAGGATTTTAAGATTATCAGTACATATAAAAATTAATAGTATTTTATATTAAAAATTCGCTAATTGATAATTTATTTAATAATTGAGCTAGCGAATGCAATTTAGCGCGGATAAAAAAAGTTATTAAGGGTGAGCCTAAAGAAATTAGGAATATTAGATTAAAAAAACTGCTAGCCAAGAGTTCTTGCTTTTTTCTAATAGCAAGTTAAAAAACTCTCGGCTAGTAGTTTTTTATTTTTGTGGATTCATAGCTCTTAAATTATGCATTATACATTAACAATTTATAAGTACTCAGTTACAAGATCAGTAAAAAGTATTCCATCTAGATGATCTATTTCATGGCAGAAGCATTTTGCTAATTCTCCAGTACCTGTTAAAATGATTTCTTCACCATTTTCATTTAATGCTTGTATTGTTACCTTAGCAGGTCTTGTTAATTTTCCGATTTTATTTGGAATACTTAAGCAGCCTTCTAAAACCTTTTGAGAACCTTCTTTTTGTATTATTTTTGGATTTACTAATTTTATTAGTCCTTCTCCCATATCAATTACTACCAAGCGCTTTAGGATTCCTATCTGTGGTGCAGCTAGGCCACCGCCATTTTCTGTATTATACATGGTTTCTGCCATATCATCTAATATTTGCTTTATTTTATCATCAACGACTTTAACTTCCTTAGACTTCTTTCTTAAAATTTCATCTCCAACTAACCTGATTTGCCTTAATGCCATTATACAACACCCCTGCTTTGCTCTGATCTTGATTTCCTATGGCTTTCCTCAAAAAGAAAAATATCTTCAATAGTACTATTAAATACTTTTGAAATATCATAAGCCAGCCATATAGATGGCTCATATTTTTCAGTTTCAATTGCGTTAATAGTCTGTCTTGATACTCCAACGAGCTTTCCTAATTCCTCCTGAGTTAATCCCAAATGTTCGCGTAAACTTTTTAATCTATTTTTCAAAAATAATCACTCCTGTAAAGTTAACTTTACACAAAATATAACAATTTTTTTCTTTTGTGTCAAGTAAACTTGTCATGTTGAAAATTTCCTGATTAAATAAAATATTGTATAATTAAAATACTAAAATTTAATTATAAAGGAGTTATTATGAATTTAATCGATTTAATATTAAATTTAAGTTCCAGCATTTCTAAGGAAATTGGTCATATTTTACATAAAGAGAAAAAGGTTATAAAGATAGAAAATAAAAAAATAGATAATATATATCATTTGTATGGAATAGTGTTTGATAACAATTATGAACAAAGGACCCATATAAAATATAATTTAATTAATAAAAGGCTGGAGGCTGCCAGCTGTAGTTGTGGCAATTATAAAGAAAATAGTATTCATATGAAAAATTATATTTGTCCACATATAGTTGCAACAATTTATAAATATTATGCATTAGTAAAAATAAAAAATAATGAGAAAGCAAAGGATAATAGTAAAATATCTAATAACTTATCTAATGCCTCCAAGCAAAAGCTAGCTATTTTATTAAAGGAAGAGAAGATAAATGGAAAAATAAAATATTATTTAGAGTTAAAGTTAGGAAAGGAAAGAGCAGTAACAGTTGATTCACTAGTAAACTTTCTATATTCATTTAATAAGGCAGATTTTTCAGAAGAAGATAATAAAATTTTAGAATATTTAATAAGAAAGCAAAAGGGCAGTAAAAGCAGGATTTTTAATGGGAGGGCTTTTTTAATAGAAGCAGAAGAACTTTATGATTTTTTATTTTTGGTGGATGAAAATAAAATTATATCTTTAACTCATGATTATATGATCTATAATTCAAAGATAATTAAAGAAGATATGCCCTTAGTCCATAACCTAAAGGCAAAGGACAATAAAATTATATTATCTGGACAAAAAAAGCAGATTGTACCATTAAATAAGGAAAGAGCAGTATGGCTGTATGATAAGAATATATATCTTCCAAGCCAGGAGCAGATAAAATATTATAATATAATTTTTGATAAGTTAGAAGTTAAGGAAAAGCTTGTTTATAGCAATACAAAGGAAAATTTACAAAAATTAATTTTTATACTAAAAAAAATATCTAAAAAAATAAACTATGATGAAAGCATGATTAGTTTTATAAAAACAGTAAATAAACCTATTATTGATTTGGAAAAAATAGAGGGGAAGATATATTGCAGCTTAGAAATTCCTAAAATCAATGAAAAAATTGATTATAAGGAAAAAGAGAAAGTTGAAATAATCTTGGAAGGTCTAAGCTTTAGAAAAGAAGGGGAAAAATATATTTTTATAGGAAATGATGAAGCCCAATATAAATTTTTTAAGTATGGAATAAATAAGCTTAAAAATATAGCTTTTTTAAAGATAAGTAATGATTTAAAAGAAGATTATTTATTAAATAATGAAAATATATATAGTGAGATTATAAGACTAAAGGAAGAGTATATTTTTAGATATAGTCTAGATGATATAGCTTATGATGAGATAGGAGATATAATAAATAGCATAAATAGAGGAGAAAGTTTTTATAAGACTAGGAAAAATAGAATTTTAGATTTAGAAGACACAAAAGTAGTAGAATTTTTCCACAGTTTAAGTGAACTTAATAACTTTAAAACTGTTTACAAAAATGAGATATATGTGGATAAATTCCAATTATTACATATGGGGCAAAAGATAAATGAAGAAAGGCTTCCTTTGATAAGGGGAGAAGAGTTAATAAATAAATTAATGGATAAGTTTAAAAATAAAAAGGAAGAATATGAACTTCCTAAAAAGTTAAAAGCAAAGCTAAGGGATTATCAAGTTAAGGGGTATAACTGGCTTAAGCAGATAGAGGAGCTTTCCTTAGGCGGAATTTTAGCAGATGACATGGGTTTAGGAAAGACTATTCAAACAATAGCACTACTTTTATCTTCTGAAAATAAAAAGTCATTAGTAATTTGTCCAACTGCAGTAATTTATAATTGGAAAAATGAATTTACTAAGTTTGCTCCTTCTTTAAAAATTGGACTAATTCATGGAAGTAAAAATGAAAGAGATAAGTTAAAGGAAGAATATAAGGAATATAACTGCCTCTTAACCAGCTATGGAACTTTAAAAAATGATTTTGACTTTTATAAAGATAAAAGCTTTGATTTTATTATTATTGATGAAGCTCAAAATATAAAAAATAAGGACTCTAAAACTACAGAAATAGTAAAGAAATTAAATGGAACATGTAAATTTGCCTTAAGCGGTACTCCAATCGAAAATAATCTTTTAGAGCTTTGGTCCATTTTTGATTTTATTATGCCAGGCTATTTATATAACGAAGAAAAGTTTAAAGCTAAATTTTTAAGGGGAAAGGATGAAAACTTAAAGGATTTAAAAAATCTAATATCTCCTTTTATTTTAAGAAGAGTTAAGGAAGAGGTTTTGGAGGAACTTCCTGATAAAATAGAAAAAGAATATTATATTTCAATGAGTCCAAAACAGAAGCAAATTTATAACTCCTATATGAAGGAAGTCAAGCAAAAGCTTAAAGAAGATAAGGATAATAAGATTGTTATATTCTCATATCTAACAAATTTAAGACAGTTATGTTTAGATCCATCCTTATTAATAGAAGAATATAAGGAAGAAAGTCCTAAAATTGAAGCTGTAATAGATTTAGTTAAAGAGCTAAAAGCTCAAAAGAGGAAAATGATTATATTTTCTCAATTTACAAAGGTTTTGGCTAAAATATCTAATAGATTATCAAGGGAAGACTATAATTACTTATATTTAGATGGAGCTGTCAGTGCTAAGGATAGATTAAGGCTGGTGGAGGAGTTTAATAATGGCCCTGTGGATGTTTTCTTAATTTCCTTAAAAGCAGGAGGAGTTGGACTTAATTTAACTTCAGCCAGTGTAGTAGTTCATTTTGATCCTTGGTGGAATCCAGCTGTAGAAGATCAGGCAACAGATAGGGCTCATAGGCTTGGACAAAAAAATGTAGTAGAGGTTATAAAGCTTATTTCTAAGGATACAATTGAAGAAAAAATTCTAGCCTTGCAAAATGAAAAGAGGGAATTAATAAATACTATAATAGAAGAAGATAATTTAAAGGGAGATATATTAAATAAGATAAGCAAGGAAGAACTTTTAGAACTATTCAATTAAAAGTTAGCAGCATAACTTCAGTTAGGAGTTTGGAGTGTGGAGTGTGGAGTTTAGGTTCAGTTAGGAGTTAGAAGTTTGGAGTGTGGAGTTAGGAGTTAGGAGTGTGGAGTTAGGAGTTAGGAGTTTGGAGTGTGGAGTTAGGAGTTAGGAGTGTGGAGTTAGGAGTTAGAAGTTTGGAGTGTGGAGCTAGGAGTTAGGAGTTAGGAGTTAGGAGTGTGGAGTTAGGAGTTAGGAGTTTGGAGTGTGGAGTTAGGAGTTAGGAGTTAGGAGTGTGGAGTTGGGAGTTTGTGATATTGTTACAGATTAATTCTTCCTCATTTTATATAATAACTAACGATAAAGAAAAATTAATAATCGGAGGAGATATATAAATGGGGAAGTTATTAAAATTCTGGAAAAGGTATTCTTATGTTGTACTATTTGCTTTTATTATTTTAAGCTTATTTGACTTGAGGTTTGCATTAGCAGCAATTGGCTGTATGTTAGGGCCTGTTGTTCTTTCTATCTTTAAGGGAAGATTTTGGTGCGGAAATATATGTCCAAGGGGAAGTTTTTACGATAATTTATTATCTAAAATTAGTAATAATAAAAAGGCTCCTAAGTTTTTAAAATCTAATTTTTTTAGAATTTTAGTAGTAATACTTATGATGTCTATTTTTGCAGTAGGTATTTCTAAAAATTGGGGTAATTTATATGGCATAGGACTAGTATTTTATAGAATGATAGTTATTACAAGCATAATAGGAATAGTGCTGTCTTTCTTTTATAATAGTCGAACTTGGTGTAATTTTTGTCCTATGGGAACCATAGCCTCTTTTATTTCAAGAATTAGAAAAGGTAAAAGGCTGTTAAAGGTATCAACAAGCTGTGTAAGCTGTAAAATATGTGAAAAGCAATGTTATTTTGGAATAGCAGCTTATGAATATAAGGGAAATTTATTAAGCCATCCAGATTGTATTCAATGTGGGAAGTGCCTTTCAGCTTGCCCTAAAAAATCAATTAGTTATTAATAATTTTATAATAGTGAAATAAAAATACAATTGATATAGAAAAAGGGCTATCACAATAAGACCTCAAGGTCTTGTGATAGCCCTTTTAAAATTAAACTCAATTGTTAATTGTCCCCTGCAATATAGCCTTTGGTCTATATTACATGCCAGTCTTCCACTAGTTTTTCTTTTATAATTGAAAAATCTATATCTCTAAGTGTATCTTTAGAAAGTCTTAATGTTCTTAGTTTGGAGTAGAATTCTGATGCAAATACATCTAATGTTTTATCAATATTTTGAACAGAAAGATCAAAAATATCTAATGGAGTATAGAAAGTATCAGTATCTCTAAAGCTATTTAGCACACTTTCTGCCCTATAAGAAGCATCTAAGGCAGCAGAATTTAGATCATTAATCAGCTCTCTATGGAATTTTGCAGGATAGGATAGTTTTAAAACTATTCTGTATTTATTATTTCTCGCTTTCTTACAAGGAACTCTTGCTGTTATTTCTTCACCATCAACTTCTCCTAAGTAATCAATTGTATAATCATCTTTTATTTCAGGTAAAGTAATAGAAGTTAAAACTCTAATATAAGTATTTTTTTCACCATTTTGGCTATATTCCTTTTTAAATTCAAATTTATCTTCTATGGAATTTCTATTATCGCTGCAATTTGTACAAGTGCTGCTATCTCTATAGCATATGAAGGAATCTATTTGCCTTAAATCAACTCCCCAGAAGCCCCATCTTCCACGGAACCATCTTAAACCAGAAACAGTTCTTCTGTCTACATTTAAAATATATGCCCAATAGCTTCTTCCTCTTCTTTCCCAAATATAAGTAAATTTAAATAAACAGAAACTAATTGATCCAGGACTAACTGCTAAAGTAGTAGGGCCTCCTGCAGGACCAGAACTTGCAGATAAGCTTTGAACTCCAGGATCGTTCTTTTTAGGTGTTATATTAGGTGGTGGACCTATGTTTAAGCCTGTACTTGGAGAAGTTCCACCCTGAGAAGGACCAGAGCCAGGACCACTGCCAGGGAAGCCTGGGAAAATTGGAAGGCCAGGAATATTACCAAATGGCGGCTGTTGTTGTCTTACATCAAAATCATCTGTTCTATAAGGTGAAAAATTATCAAAATTACTGAAATACATAAAAAACCCCTATTATCTTATTTCATATATATTATAAGTATTTCACTTTAGAAATGTTACTTTTTATTATTAGGCTTTTGGAAAAAAATGTTGACTTAAGCTGTTAATACTGTATATACTATAAATATACGGTAGATACAATAGGAGGTTAGAATGAAAATAATTATTAGTAATACTTCAAAGCTTCCAATATATGAGCAGATAGTTAATGGAATTAAAGAAGAAATAATATCTGGTAACCTAAAGCCTAATGAAAAACTTCCATCAATTAGAGCCTTAGCTAGAGATTTAAATATAAGTGTAATAACAACAAAAAGAGCTTATGAGGAATTAGAAAGAGAGGGCTTTATTGAAACAGTTGGAGGAAAGGGCTGCTATGTTTCATATTTTAATAAGGAACTTATTTATGAAGAAAGACTTAAAGAAATAGAAAAAAAGTTGGAAGAAATTTTAGAATTATCAAGGGGATTAAAGCTTAGCAAAGAGGATATTTTTAATATGATAAACTTGCTTTATGAGGGGGAGTAGTATGATTAAGTTAGAGAATTTATATAAAAATATTGGGGATTTCAAAATCGAAGATATATCTTTTGAATTAGATAAAGGTTACATTATGGCTTTGATTGGGGCAAATGGATCAGGAAAAACTACACTAATAAAAATGCTTCTTGGATTAATTAAGGCTGACAAAGGTGAAATAAAGTTATTTGATAAGAATATTTTTGAAGATGAAATATATGTAAAAGATAATATAGGCTTTGTATTTGATAGTTTAAATTTTTATCCTAATTTAAGGGTTAAGGATTTTAAAAAGATTGTGGGGGAAGCCTATTCAAGGTTTAATTCAAAAGTTTTTGATGATTATATAAAAAAGTTTAATATTAACCCTAAGGCCTATATTGGCAATTTATCGAAGGGAGAAGCAATGAAAATAATGATGGCAAATGCTTTATCTCATGATGCAAAGCTTTTAATATTAGATGAGCCTACAGCAGGTTTAGATCCAATAGTTAGAAAAGAATTATTAAGTATTCTTCAGGAAGAAATAGTTTCTGGTGATAAAAGTGTAATAATATCAACTCATATAACTTCAGATATATATGATATAGCTGATTATGTAACCTTTATAAATAAGGGAAAGCTTGTTTTTTCAAAGGATATGGAAGAGATAAAGGATAAGTATAGAATTTTTAGAGCTAGTAGAGAAGAAATTGAAAGGAGCAATAAAAAATTTATATGGGTAAAGGAAAAGAAATATTATTGTGAAGCTTTGTTTATAGATGAAGCAGGAATTGAAGATGAAAAAAATTATATTCCAAGCTTAGAAGAGATTATATATTACTATGTAAAGGGGGAAGAGCAATGATTAAATTAATTAAAAAGGATGCAAGGCTTATTTTTAAGTCAATATCATATAAGTATTTGATTTTAGGCTTATTATTGATAGCATTATTTGTTAACGTTTTTTCATATATAATTCCAATGATTTTACCGATAGTATTAACTTATATAGTTGTAACTAATAGTTTTAATAATGATGCCTTAAATAAGAGCGAAGTTTTTATATTAAGTCTTCCTAATAAAAAAGAGGATATAGTATATTCTAAATACCTCTTAGTAATTATAAGCTTATTCTTATCATTAATATTAGATTATTTAATCTTTGATGTCTTTAAGATTATTGGGGTAAGAAAAATTGTCCTTCAGGATATACAGATAAATATAGTCGCTAGCTTACTAAGCATGTCTGCAATAATGCCGCTTATTTTTAAATTAGGTTATAGTAAATTGAGATTATTATATCCAGTTATAACTTTTTTTATAGGATATCTAGTATATAAAAACGATAGTATCACCAACTTAATTAATCATGGTAAAGAAAGCTTATTGATGCAAATTTCTCACAAGCTAGGAATTCTTTTATATAGATTTTTTAGTTTTAATAATTATGATTTTACTAATATTTCAATAAATATTTATCTTATTATTACAGCTTTCCTTTCTGCTATTATTTTTATAATTTCCATGTATATCTCATTAAGAGCCTATAAAAATAGGGATATTATTTAGAAAGGGTGATATTAAGATGAATAAGAAGTTTATTAAAGTAAGTTTCGGAATTTTAATTTCCGTACTAGTGGTAGTTTTAGGGTTTAAGGTTATTTTAAAGGATAAAATTTTATTTAGTGACTCAACAGATGATATATTTGAAAATGTAAAACCAACAATAAAATATGAGGAAATTGAAGAAGAAGATAGTTTTTATAGAATAATAATTAGTATAAAAAATAATACAAAATACTATGCTTCTGTAAATGAAATGCATTTACAATTTGGATTTAATATAAGTTCTGAAAATCCTCATAAAATAATGTCCAATAATTCCTTATATTTTCGTGGGTATGATTTAGAAGAAAGAAAATACCTTGAGAATTATAATGGAAATAGTAGTGAAAGGGTTAGTCCTTACTTGGATCCTTATGAAGAAAGACAATATGCTTTTGAAATATCCAAGGGGGTAATTTTTGATGAGGATGTCTTTGATACAAATATAATGGATATATCTTATTCTGTTAATTATTTCAGATATAGAACAAGTTCTACAAGTGTTTTTGGAGGTATTATGGGGTCAGGAGGATCTCAACGTATAGAGAAAAAAACAACAAATTAAACATTAGAGAAAAGGTCTGTGAGAAGTGGCAGAGCATCCAGGTAATGAAAGGGCTCAGGAATATGGAAGGGAATTTAATAAGTATTTTGAAGAATATAAAAAATTAATTGAAGAATTAAAATAAGGAGGCTGCCAAAGCAGTCTCCTTATTTATTTTCATTTTTTCCATAAATATCTTCATAAAATTTTTGTTCATCATTTATATTCTTAACTATTTCCTTAGATTTTTCTTCCCTACATTTTTTATTTAGCATGCATACGATTCCATTCATAGTAACACTCCCTTTTATCAAATTATTTAATAAATAATTTTGGTTATTTATAACTATAAAAATAATATTTTAGTAAATAATTATGTTGCTTTCTATATACTAATATTATACCACAAAAGCTGAGAATTGATACTAATTGATAAAAGTTATTAATTTAACTTATTTGTTAAATTGTTGATTATAATTACTGGCACTTTTTCAATGATTAAAAAATATATTAATGTAATAAATCTCACAACAATAGGAATATATTTTATTAAAGGGGGGGAGTAAATGAACTTTGAAGAATTTATCAAAAGCGATAGAGAAAGTAGAAATAAGGAAAAATTTGAAGGAACATTTTTAGATTATTTAGAAAAAGTAAAGGAGAACCCTGGTATAGCAAAACTTTCACATAAAAGAATCTATGATTTGATTATAAGTAAAGGTGTTGAAATACTAAGGCCGGAGGAAAATTCAAGAATCAGAAGAATACATGGTAATGAAATAATAAAGAAATATGGTTTTTTTAAAGATGATTTTTTTGGAATAGATAAAGTTCTAATGAAGATTGTAAATTATTTATATTCAGCTTCGATGAAGGGAGAGGAAGCTAGGCAGGTATTATATTTAGTTGGACCAGTTGGAGCTGGAAAGTCCTCTATAGTTGAAGCCTTAAAAAAAGCCTTAGTTGAATCTGAGCCTATGTATGCGCTTAAGGGATGTCCTATGCATGAAGAACCACTGCATTTAGTACCAAGACATTTAAGATCTAAATTTGAGGAAATTTTAGGAGTAGAAATTGAAGGAGATCTATGTCCAATTTGCCGATATAGACTGTTAAATGAATATAATGGAGAATATGAGAGATTTCCAGTTGAAACTAAGGAGTTTTCTATAAGATCGAGAAGAGGAATTGGCGTTGTTCCTCCAGTAGATCCAAATAATCAAGATACTTCAATTTTAACAGGCTCAATAGACATATCTAAAATGGACTTATATCCAGAAGATGATCCAAGAATTTTCTCCTTAAATGGGGCTTTTAATGTAGGAAATAGAGGCTTAGTTGAATTTATAGAAGTATTTAAGAATGATGTAGAATATCTTCATACTATAATTACTGCTACTCAAGAAAAATCAATACCTTCTCCAGGTAAAGGGGCTATGCTTTACTTTGATGGACTTATAATAGCTCACTCTAATGAAGCAGAATGGAATAAGTTTAAATCAGATCATACCAATGAAGCTATATTAGATAGAATTGTAAAAATTGAAGTTCCTTACTGCTTAGAACTTGATGAAGAAGTCAAGATTTATAAAAAGATATTAAATAAGAGTAAATTTAAAGCTCATATAGCTCCTCACACTATGGAAGTTGCAGCTATGTTTGCTATACTATCTAGAATTTCTCCTTCAAATAAAGTGGATCCAATTAAGAAGCTTAGAATATATAATGGTGAGGAAATAGTTGAAAAAGGAACAACAAAGAGAATTGATATAAATGAGTTAAGAGAAGAAGCTGGCAGCTATGAAGGAATGAAGGGAATAAGCACAAGGTTTATAGTAAAAGCAATTGACAATGCAATTACAACTTCAGAATATAACTGCCTAAATCCTCTTAATATGTTAGAAAGTCTTACAAAATCAGTTAAAGAAATGGATACATCTGTTGAAGAGAAAAAGAAATATCTAGAGTTAATTCAAGATACTATACGTAAGGAATATAATAAAATCTTAGAAAAAGAAATTTTAAAGGCTTTTATTCACTCTTATAAAGAACAAGCAGACAGTTTGTTTAATAATTATATAGATAATGCAGAAGCCTATATTAATAAGAGTAAAGTAAAAGATCCTACTACTGGTGAAGAATTAAATCCTGATGAAGATTTTATGAGAAGTATAGAAGAGCAAATAGGAATTTCTGAAAACTCTGCAAAGGGCTTTAGGGCAGATGTTACATCCTATATGTTTTATCTTATTAGAAATGGGGAAAAGATTGAATACACTTCCTATGAGCCTTTAAAAGAAGCAGTAGAAAAGAAATTATTGTCTTCTGTTAAGGATCTTTCGAGGATAATAACAAAGGCTAGAGTAAGAAGTAAAGAGCAAAATGATAAATATCATGCTATGCTTCAAGAAATGCAGAATAAAGGATATTGTCCGCATTGCTGCGAAATAATCTTGAAATATGCTGCAAACAACCTTTGGAAGGATTGATAGTATGGCGATTTTTAGAGATAGTTTAGATAATAATATTCAGCATGATAGATCTATTGCTGATAGAAGGCGCCATAGACAGCTTGTTGAAAAATCAATTAAAGAAAATTTAAGTGAAATTTTATCTGAAGAAAGTATAATTGCTGAAAGTAAGAATAAAAAATTTAAAATACCAATTAGAGGTATCAAAGAATATCAATTTATCTATGGAAAAAATAATAAGGGCGTAGCTATTGGCTCTGGAGAAGAAAAAAAGGGAGATAAGCTTTCTGATACGAAGAAAAGTGGTAATAAAAAGGGAAGTAATAGTGCAGGTACAGCTAAGGGAGATGACATTTATGAAACAGAAATTACTTTAGAAGAGCTTATGGAATATATTACAGAAGATTTAGAACTCCCTAACCTTGATAAAAAAAAGTACTCAGATATATTAACAGAAAGTACAGGTAAGAAAAGAGGATATCAAAGATATGGAATAAGACCAAGACTTGCAAAGAAAAAAACTGTGATATCTAAAATTACTAGAAAACAGGGCCAGAAAAGAGCATTGAAGGAAGCTGGTCTAGATGTTGAAATTGAGAGATTTCCTTTTAAAGAAGAAGACCTTAGATACTATAAAGTCAGGAAAAAGCCAAGAAAAGATAGTAATGCGGTAATGATTTTTATTATGGATGTTTCAGGTTCCATGGATAGTACAAAAAAATATTTAGCGCGATCCTTGTTTTATATATTATCCAGATTTATAAGAAAAAAATACAATAATGTAGCCTTTGAGTTTATTTCTCATACGACAATTGCAAAGGTGGTAAATGAATATGAGTTTTTCCATAAATCAGAATCCGGAGGAACCTATATCTCAAGTGGATTAAATGCAGCTTTAGATTTAATAGAGGAAAAATATCCAAAGGAAAAGTGGAATATTTATACTATCTATGGCAGTGATGGAGATAACTGGAGTGAAGATAATGAAAGAGCTATTAAAGCCTTGAAAGAACTTTGTAAAATAAGTAATATGTTTGGTTATGCTGAGCTTTTACCTTCAACCTATTCAACAACAATGTATTTTAGGTTTAATAATGAAATAAAAGATAAAAATTTTATTCCAATATTAATAAAAGAAAAAAGGGATTTATGGGAAGGTATAAAAATTATGTTATCTAAAGAATTAAAGGAGGAGTAGAAATGGACTATAACATTCAAGATTTAATAAAATGGAATGAAATAATAGAAAATAAAGCAATAGAATTTGGTCTTGATTTCTACCCTCAAGAATTCGAGATAATTGATTATAATGAAATGCTTGGTTATGAAGCTTATATTGGGATGCCTTCAAAATATCCTCATTGGAGTTATGGAAAGGCTTATGATAAAAATAAAACCCTTTATTCTTTAAATTTAACGGGACTTCCCTATGAAATGGTTATTAATTCAAACCCATGCTTAGCATATCTTATGAGAGAAAATACCCTGCTTATGCAGATATTGACTATGGCTCATGTTTATGGGCACAATGACTTTTTTAAAAACAATAGATTATTTGTGGAAGCTACAAAGGCAAAAGAAGTAATTTCGATGTTTAAGTTGGATGCAGATATAATAAAAAGTTATATAGATAATCCTGATATAGGGTATGAAAAGGTTGAAAGAGTTTTAGATGCTGCCCATTCAATAAGATATCAAATACCAAGGGTAGCAGGCTTTAAAGAAGAAAATTCATCAGAAGATCTAATAGGCTTTTTAATTAAGCATAGTGAATTAGAGGAATGGGAAAAAAATATACTAAGAATAGTAAAAAGAGAAACGGAATATTTTATTCCTCAAATAGAAACTAAGGTGATGAATGAGGGGTGGGCAAGCTATTGGCATTATAATATTTTAAAGGAACTTGACTTAGATACAGAATTATATTTGGAATTTATAAGGCGTCATAATGATGTTGTTGCACCAACAACAGGCTCTTTAAACCCTTATTATATAGGCTTCAAAATTTTTGAAGATATAGAAAGAAGATATGGAAGGGAAAAAATATTTGAAGTTAGAAAATTAGAGCGAGATAGTTCCTTTTATAGAAGATATCTTACTCAAGAATTATGTCAAGAATTGAATTTGTTTAAATATGGGAAAAAGAACTTTGAATATGTAGTGGAAGAAGTAGCTGATGAAAATGGATGGCAATCTATTAGGGACGAGCTTTCAAATACATGTGGAGTAGCATCTATTCCTTTGATAAAAATAGTAGAATATAATAAAGTAAATAAAGAATTAAAACTAGAACATGTTTTTGATGGTAGAGAGTTAGAACTTTCTTATGCTAAAGAAACTATGAGATATATTCAAGGTCTTTTTAAAGGAAAAATAAGTCTTGTAACTAGAACTAAGGAAAATAGAGAAGTAGAAATTATCTGTGATGAAAACAATAATATTGTTATCAATTAAATTTGAGCTCCTATAAAAAAAGAAGATTGTATCAATCTTCTTTTTTATTTTTTTATGTTGGCTTATAAGCTGTCCATAATTGACAATTGTCCAATGTCAATTGGAAAGTGTTTGCACTTTTTTTTGAAACGAGCATAAATTAGTATAGATAAATTATGAATATAATTGTAATATCAATTGTTTAAAGGAGAAGGATATGTATATTTCAATACCAGAAAAATTTATTGTACCAATTATTTTTGCTAATAATTTTTTTGAGGATTTTAGTCCAACTAACATAGAAGGAAAAGAAGAAAAGGGAGAAAACTGGTATTCAAGATCTGCCTTTAGAAGTGATCTTGAAGAAGACGTACAATATATTGAAATTAAACCATCAGAAGAAATCATACATGAAGAAATCATAAATGTTGAAGATATGGGATTACAGTATTATCTAGTTAGATATGTAGATTCTTTAATAGCAATTATTAGAGAATTAGAAGAGGAAGGATGTACTATTACGCAAACTAATTATGTAGCTGCTATTAATTCTAATTTAAGAAAAGTTAAAGAAATATATGAAGAATACAATGATTTAATTGCAAATATGGACAGAGAAATTTCAGATACAGAATTAGAAGAGATGGTTAAATATTTCTCTAATAAATTAAGAAGATTATATGAGGGAAGTTTAGAATTTTTAGATTGCCCTAGAGAAGGATATGAAAGAATGGAAAGATTAATTGATGAAGTAATTTTAGGAATAGAAAATGAAATAAGAGAAAATATTAAAGCTTACAATTTAGACTTCATGGATAGAAAGGCTGACAAGGTATATTCAAAGAAAAATGACAATATATATAAATAACTATATTTAATCCTAATGGGGTGATGCATTGAAATATAAGCATTTAATTAAAGAAAATTATAATGAGGTTAATAATTTAAATAATTTACTAACAGGTATGGTAAATTCATATAGGTTATTAATTGGAGGGGCAAATGAACTAAATAACACTTCGGAAGCCAAAAAGTCAAAGGTAAAAGAAGCTATAGATAGGGCAAATGCCCTTGGAAAGGTTATTGATGAAGTGATAAGTGCTTTAGGTGAATGTAGTAATTCATATATAGAATACTGTAAAATTAGGAAGCAATTTATTGAGAAAAATACTAGTGAGCAAATAATATTAACAGAAATTAATGAAGAGCTTAACTTTACTAACAGAGAAGGTAATAATGATTAGTGATTTTCAGCAGCTTGAAAACTTATATTATATTTTTATACAATAGAAAGACATGTCCCAAAATAAATTTGAAGACATGTCTTTTTATTGTAAATTATTTTTATCTATATTTCTAGATTATAACTTTAATAGCTATGGACTACTAAAGTTTTTTGAATTTAAATTTAGAGACCATTAGGTAGGATCCAATAAAAATAAGAATCGTTGGTATCCATTCAGAAATATTTTTATTTACAGTGCATAATACAAATAATGCCATAAAGCACCCTACAATAGTAATAGGAATGCCAGTATAAACTCCATCAAAGTTGGATATATTATATTTAGCCAATCTATAAGCACCACAAATAGGCAATAGTAGTAAGCATGTAAAACCGATAATGCCTAAAGGACCTAAATCAGAAAAATTATAGATAATAAACATAAGTATCGATGGAGCAACTCCAAAGGAAACTAAATCAGCTAAGGAGTCTAATTCCTTGCCTATTTCACTAGTTACGTTTAATTTTCTAGCTATTCTTCCATCATACCTGTCCACGATTCCTGCGAATAATATAAATAAACAAGAAAATAAATAATTCCTATCAAAAGCATTAATTAATGACATTATACCACAGGATAAGTTTGTAAAAGTAAAAATATTAGGAATAAAACTTCTTTTCATAAAATCACTCCTGGTTTTATTATTAAGCTTATTCTTCTTAATAATGTATTATCAAATCAATATTATAACATACAATTTTAAAAAATATAATATAATACAGAAATTAAAAAAAATTCAATTAAAATTAATATTTATTTGACTAATTGTTAATTTGATTTATCTGGTAAATATAGTATTATACTATTATATATCAATTTATGTATTTGAACTATTAAATATTAATAATTTAAGTAAATTAGGAGGAAAAAGTGAAAAAGGTAAAGTTTATATATAATCCTTATGCAGGAGAAAATGTAATTTTAGATAATTTAGATTTAGTAATAAAGCTTCATCAAGAGGCAGGGTATACTGTTGTACCTTATAGAATTGATAGTGGAGCTGATGTTATTGAAGCTTTTATGGATTTTAAGGAAGTAAATTATAGTTATATTTTAATTGCTGGTGGAGATGGAACTATAGATAATGTTGTTAATGCCATGACTAAGGCTGGAGTTTCAGTACCAATAGGAATCCTGCCAGTAGGAACAGCAAATGATTTTGGAAAATTTTTAGGAATGCCTTCTAACATAGAAGCAGCCTGCAGGCAAATATTATCTTCAGAGGTAACTGCTGTTGACTTAGGCTGTATTAATGAGAAGTATTTTGTTAATGTAGCAAGTACAGGCTTATTTACAGATGTATCTCAAAAGACAGATATTAATTTAAAAAATACAATTGGTAAGCTTGCATATTATCTTAAAGGCTTAGAGGAACTTCCTAACTTTAGAAAATTATATATAAAAATAAAATCTAAAGAGATGGAATATGAAGGTTATATGTATTTTATGCTTGTATTTAATGGGCAGACAGCCGGTAATTTTAAGTTAGCAACAAGAGCAGATGCTACAGATGGAAAGTTAGATGTAATTATATTTAAGGCTGTATCAATAATGGAGTTAATTCCTCTATTTGTAAAAGTATTAAGGGGAGAACACTTAGATTCAGATAATGTAATATATTTTAAAACAGATGAACTTTATATTGAATGTGAAGAAGGAATTTTAACTGATATAGATGGTGAGAAAGGACCAGATTTTCCATTAAGCATTAAATGTAAAAGAAGAGCTTTAAAAGTTTTAGGTATGAAAGAAAAAGAAGAATAAATAGGAAATTGTAGTAATAAATATAATTAGAAACAAGTTTTGAGTAGGAGTAATAATTGTTAGAATTTAGCTATCTATGCTTTCTGTTATTTTTATTAATATTTGTTTTTTATATAGGTAAAAGTAATTTAACATTATCACCTAAGAAAATAAAAAAATATATATCTATATTATTGCTGCCATTAATTCTTAAATATTGCGTGTTACTAATCAGCTTTTTTATAGAAAAGCAACAGTTTATGTATTATTTGAAGTATTTTCATTATATAAACTACTTTAGTATACCTTTAGCTATTATTGTATCTTTATATATTTATTTAAGAAATGAAAAAATAAAGTTTAGTCATATGTATATATTTGTTGCAATCTTTGGGATTGTTTATTTATTCATAATAAGTAATTATTTCTTTAATATCAAGGTTGATTCATCTTTTGGTTATATAATACTTATTACAGATGGAATAGTACCTAATTTAATATATCTTATAATTATTGCATCATCTTTTATATATACTTTAATTAACCATGATAAACCTTATAGCAATAGGATAGGTATAAGATTTTTGTTAATGGCTCTAATGCTTTATTTAGTTGAATATATATTACATTTAGGTGGTATAATGTTATATCCTTATCCAATAATAGGTGAAGGGTTAGTGCTTTTCATTTTGCTTAGAGCAATTAATACCTTTAATTAATGCACAATGAGGAATGTTTTACATTTTATAGAAAATATGCTCAGCCTTTGGCAGGGCATATTTTTTTCGTGAAAAATGTTGCCTTTTAATATTACTTTAATATAATATATTAGTGGAGAGAATTGATAAATAAATATTTATAGATTCAAGGGGTGAAATTAAAATGGAGGGTGTCCCTCAGCTGGATAAGTTAAAATTGAATAAGCTTTTAGGGGATGCGGCTTTATTATAATTATGCCTAGGAAAATAGTCTGCTCCCCTAAAAAAAGGAGGAGTAGATATGAAGAAACTATCAGTATTCCTATATACTACTATTTTAGGAAAGAAAATGTACGATGAGTTCGATGAAGTATTAGGAGAACTTAAGGACATTTATGTTACTACTGATGAAGGCTATCCAAGAGTCATTGGATATAAGGTAAAAAGAGATGGTTCAACTTTTCACTATGAGTTCCGTAGTATTAATTTTTATCAACAGGATAATAAGGTAAAGATAGTTACAAGAGGAAGTAAGGAAATACTACCAAGAACATACTCTTATCTTTTATCAGAAAATTTACTTGATAAAAAGATCGTAGATATTAACGGAAAAAGAGTGGTAAGAGTTGACGATTTAAGAATTGCTGAAATTGCAGGAGAGTATAGGGTAATAGCAGTTGAAACTGGTCCTCACGCAAGATTTAGAAGATTAAATTGTGAAAGGCTGGGTAAATTTATATATAAGCTTCTAAGAAAAGAATATGACGATAGAGTTCTAATGTGGGATGATGTTGAATCTTTAGAAATGGTTAATAAAAATAATCTTCAAATATCAGTACCTTATAAAAAGTTATCAACACTTCACCCAGCAGATCTAGCAGATATTTTAGAAAACTTAGATACAATTTCTAGAAAACAAATTATTGAAGCTTTAGATGAAGATTTAGCTGCAGATACTTTAGAACAAATTGAACCAGAATATAAAGGTACAATTATTAAGGAACTTAGTGAAACAAAGGCAGCTGAACTTCTTGAAAATATGTCAAATGATGAAATAGCAGATGTACTAGATGAATTAAATGATGACGAAAGAGAAAAAATACTTATTAACTTAGAGAAGGAAGATGCAGAAGAAGTTAAAGAACTTTTAAGTTATAAAGAAGAAACAGTAGGTAGTATAATGAGTACTGACTATATTTCATTTAACTTGGATATAACTGTAGGGGAAATATTAGATATTCTTAGAGAATTAGAAGATGTTGAAGAGGATGAATTATATAGAATATATATAACAGATGAAGAAGAAAGAGTTCTAGGTGCAATTAATCCAGGAGATTTAATTCTAAATAAAGATGATGTAAAAATTATAGATATTATGGAAGAAAATATCGATACCATAAGGTATGATGTTGATATTAAAGAGGCGATAGAGAAAATTGCTAAATATGATTTGTTATCAATACCAGTTGTCGATGAGGAGAATAAGCTGATAGGAACAGTAAACAGCGTTGATTTAATAGATGAGGTATTGTACCCTATGTGGAAAAAAAAGATGAGATAGGAAATTTTAACTTCATCTCTATATTTGAGGGATGAAGTTTTTTAATATCTTCTCTTAAAATTCATAAGGAGGAAGTTATGATATATAATGGAGCTTTAGAGTTAATAGGAAACACACCTATTCTAAAATTGAATAACTTAGTAGAAGAGGATTCCGCAGAAGTTTATGTAAAATTAGAAAAATTTAATCCAGGCGGTAGTGTAAAGGATAGAGCGGCATTAGGTATGATTGAAAGAGCTGAAAAGGAAGGTTTATTAAAAGCTGGGTCAACAATAGTAGAGCCGACAAGTGGAAATATGGGAATTGCCCTTGCAATGATTGGAAAGCTTAAGGGATATAAGGTAGTAATTATTATGCCGGACAGCATGAGTAAAGAAAGACGTGATTTAATTAAGGCTTATGGGGCAGAATTAATATTAACAGATGGTGCTCTAGGAATGAATGGATCAATAAAAATGGCTAATGAGCTTGCAAAAAAAGATGGCTATTTTATGCCACAGCAATTTGAAAATTTAGCTAATCCAGAAAAACACTTTGAAACGACAGCTGAAGAAATTTATTTAGATTTAAAGGATATAGATGTTTTTATTGCAGGAGTTGGAACAGGAGGAACAGTTACTGGTGTAGGGAAAAAGCTTAAGGAGAAGATAAATAACCTTAAAGTTATTGCAGTTGAACCAGAAAATTCGCCAGTTTTAAGCGGAGGAAGGGCAGGAGCTCATAAAATTCAAGGTTTAGGTTCAGGTTTTATTCCAGAGATATATGATGATAAAGTTGTAGATGAAATAAGAACAGTATCAGATGAAGATGCATTAAGGTTTACAAAGATCTTTGCTGAAAAAGAAGGAGTTTTGGTTGGAATATCTTCAGGTGCTGTAATTTATACAGCATTAAAAGTAGCTAAGGAATTGGGAAAAGGAAAAAAGGTTTTAGTAATTGCACCTGATGGTGGAGAAAAATATATTTCTATGGGAATTTTTGATTAAAATTAAGGGGGAATGATATGTTTAAAAATTTAATGTATGATTTAAACAGAATACTTGAGGTTGACCCAGCAGCAAGAAATAAGCTTGAAGTATTTTTATTATATCCATCTGTTCATGCTCTTTTAGCTTATAGAATTGCTCATTTCTTACATGAGCATAGATGCTTCTTTTTAGCAAGATTAATATCTCAATTAGCAAGATTTTTTACAGGTATAGAAATTCACCCGGGTGCTAAAATAGGAAGAGGTTTATTTATAGATCATGGTATGGGGGTTGTAATTGGAGAAACTTCTGAAATTGGTGATAATGTAACAATATATCATGGTGTAACCTTAGGAGGAACGGGCAAAGAAAAAGGAAAAAGGCATCCAACTGTAGAAGATGATGTAATCATCGGAGCTGGCGCTAAAATTCTTGGACCAATAATATTAAGAAAAGGATCAAAGGTTGGAGCAAATACTGTTGTATTAAAGGAAGTTCCTGAAAACGGAACAGTTGTTGGATGTGCAGGAAGAAATATAGTTAGAAGCAAAAGTGAAATAATTGAAGTAATTGATGAGAATGGAAAAGTTAAAACAATATATAATAATATGACTATATAGAGGTTAATATGATAAAAGAAGATATAATAAATTTTTGTAATTCATTAGGTCTTGACACTTTAGGCTTTATAAAGTGTAGAAAATTTATTGAAATGAAAGATTATCTGTTAGAAAGAAAAGCTAAAGGTCTTCAAAATGAGTTTGAAGAAGATGATATAGAAAAAAGAATAAATCCATTTCTATATATGGAGGAGGGAAAGACTATTATTTCTATAGCTTTCCCTTATCTTCATGATGTGGAATATTATGATAATGGTTTTTCTGTATATACAAGGGGAATGGATTATCATAAAGTTGTTAAAAGTTATTTAGGCAAGATATGTGAATATATAGAAAGTTTAGGTGGAAAAGCAGCAGCTTTTGTTGATAATAATTTTTTACCTGAAAGATATATAGCATATTTGGCTGGAGTAGGCTTTATAGGAAAAAATAATTTGATTATTACTAAGAAGTACGGATCCTTTGTATTTTTAGGAGAAATAATTACAGATTTAGAAATAGAAAGTGATGAAAAAAGAAGCTTTAAAGATATTGAAAAATTTGAAGAATGCGGTGAATGTACAAATTGTTATAAAAAATGTCCGACTAAAGCTATTAATCCTTATAGAAAAAATAGTAATATATGTTTATCTTATCTTACTCAAAAAAAGGAGCTTGAAGATAAGCATATAAAATTATTAGATGGAAGAGTTTTTGGATGCGACAGCTGTCAAAAACCTTGTCCTTATAATGAGAATATAGCATATTCACCTATAAAAGAATTCTATCCTTATGATTTTATGAATAGTGATAATACTGAAGAATTAGCAGCTATAGGCAATAGTGGCTTTAAGGAAAGTTTCTTAAAAACTTCCTGTGGGTGGAGAGGAAAAAATGTCTTAAAAAGGAATGCTATAATAAGGTTAAGCAGGAATAAAGATATAAGTAAAATAAAGTCAGATTCACCATATTTAAAAGGGTATATCAATAGACTTTTAAAAAATAATGAAATATAATTGTTACATATAGGAATTAAAAAAGGGGGATATGTATGTTATCACCAACATTCGTTAAAGTAGTAAATATGATGCCAGAAGCATTAATACTTAAAATTACAAAAATTATTGTAAATAGATATTTAAAAAAATACGCTAACATAAAAATAGAAGGCTTAGAAAATATAGATAAGGCAGAGGGAGCTAAAATATTTATATGCAACCATTTAAGCAATTCTGATGGCTTAGTATTAAATAAGCTGTTAAAAGAAAAGTATGATCCAACCTTTGTTGCAGGAATAAAACTAAGCAATGATCCTATAACTAATCTTGGAGTAAAAATGGTAAAAACTATTAATATTAAGCCCAATTCAGCAGATAAAGAAGCTATTACAAGTATTGTTAAGCTTGTAAAAAGTGGAGAAAACTTAGTTATCTTCCCTGAAGGAACTAGAAGCAGAACAGGAGCAATGATTGAAGGAAAGAAAGGCATCCTTCTAATAGCAAGGCTGACAAAGGCAGCAATAATTCCTATGGGGATGACAGGAACAGAGAAATTACTCCCTATAGCTAAAGATGGTGATATGGGTGGAGAAAAATTTAATTATGCTGATGTAAATATAAAGATTGGTGAACCTATATCATTGCCTGCAAAAAATAAAGATGAAGATAAGCATGATTATGATGAAAGATGTATGAATTATATTATGAAGTCAATTGCTAACTTGCTTCCAGAAGAATATAGAGGAGTTTATAAATAGGGTGATTTTATGAAAAAAAGAACTAAAGAAATATTAGAAATTCTAAAAGAGGATTATCCAGATGCAAAATGTGAGCTTAATCATGAATCTCCATTTCAATTGTTAGTTGCAACAATACTCTCGGCTCAAACTACTGATAAAAAGGTAAATGAAGTAACAGAAACATTATTTAAGGAATACCCTGATTTAGATGCCTTTTTAACTTTAACAGTGGAAGAGCTGGAAAGCAAAATAAAGCAAATAGGTCTTTATAGAAATAAAGCTAAAAATATAATAATGATGTGTCAGCAGTTAAAGGAGAAGTATAATGGAGAAGTTCCAAGGACTATGGAAGGAATTACTTCTCTAGCTGGGGCAGGAAGAAAAACAGCTAATGTTGTTTTATCAAATGCCTTTGGAGTTCCATCTATTGCTGTAGATACCCATGTATTTAGAGTTTCCAATAGATTAGGTCTTGCCAATTCAGACAATGTTTTAGAAACAGAAATGCAGCTTCGCAAGGAACTTCCAAAGAAAGAGTGGTCTTTAGCACATCATTTGCTTATATTTCATGGAAGGTACTGTTGTATAGCAAGAAAACCTAAATGCTCACAATGTAGACTTACACAATATTGTAAATATTATAAAGAAACCATTAAAAAATAAAAAGTGCCTAGCACTTTTTATTAGGTTACAGTGTAAAGTGAATTGAAAAAAATTGTTTACAATCTTTTGCAATCTGGTGTGTGTAAAATTATATAAACTGATACTTTTAATCTAATCAGTTAGGAAATATAATAAGAGCAGGTAATTTTTTTATTGATTAAAAATATATTATTAAAAATAAGTTTAATTAGTGGAGGACTATAATGAAAGTTGGAGTATTGATGGGGGGAATATCTTCTGAAAGAGAAGTATCCCTTAATAGTGGAAAATCCATTATGGAGCATATAAATAAAGAGAAGTATGAAGTTGTGCCTGTTGTAATAGACAAAAAAGAAGACGTAATTGAGAAAGTAAAGGGATTAGATTTTGCTCTGCTTGCATTACATGGGAAGTTTGGAGAAGATGGAACAGTTCAGTCAGTATTACAAACTTTAGATATACCATATTCAGGTTGTGGTCCTTTAAGTAGTGCATTATGTATGGATAAAGATTTAACTAAAACTGTTTTAAAAGCTAAAGGTATTAGAACTGCAAAATGGATAAATGTTAGTTCTGTAGAAGAAATAGATTATGAAGCAATAGAAGAAATGGGATATCCAGTTTTCGTAAAGCCTACTAATGGAGGTTCTAGTGTTGCAACTTTTAAAATATACAAAAAAGAAGATGTTGAAGCTGCTGTATTAGAGGGGCTTAAATGGGATAAGGAAGTTTTAATTGAAGAATTTATTAAAGGTGATGAAATTACTTGTCCAGTATTTAATAATGAATTATTCCCGATTCTTGCAATTAAATCAAATACAGATTTTTATGATTATGAGCAAAAATATTCAGCAAATGGTGCTCAGCATTATCCAATTCAATTAGAAGAAAAGATATATGAGGAAGTAAAAAAGATGGCCTTAGAAACCTATAAGGCTTTAAAATGTTCAGTATATGCAAGAATAGATATGATACTAACAGAAGAAGGAGTTCCTTATGTATTAGAAGTAAATACTTTACCAGGAATGACTTCAACAAGTCTTTTCCCGCAAAGTGCAGGAGAAAAGGGAATAAGTTACTCAGAATTTATAGATTTAATAATAAAAACATCAATGAAATAAAAAACTACCCTTGTTTATGAGCAAGGGTAGTTTTTTTAAATTAATATTTTTAAAAATCAGCCAAAAATTATTTGTGTATAATTAAAAAATTATAAATACATAATAATTAGGAAAGGTGGTAGTTATAATGAAAAAAATAATTTCTGCAATTATGATTTGTTTATCTTTTAATTTTAATATAGCAAAGGAACCTCAAATTACTAGCAATGTATTAACAGAAGGGGTATACAATGTAGGAGATATAATTAATACATTAGGAAATGTAAAATATATACAGAATATTTCATCTCAGAATACAGTTTATTTTACTCTTTTAGATGATAATAGGGCTGTAATGGAATCAATTATTATGAGACCAGGCTCTGGAAAATTTTCTTTAATAGAATTAGAGCCAAGTTATAAGCTCGTAATATTAGGTGATGGTGAAGCCTTTTTATCAAGATAAATAAATTATGTAATATAACAAAGATTTTGAAATATTTAATTAATTTGGAGGTAAATTAAATGAAAAAATTTATTATAAGCTTATTTATTTCTGCATTCTTATCATCTAATATAGCAATTTCATTGGCTCAAAGCCCTACGCAGATGCTAACTGAGGGAGTTTATAGAATGACTGATATTACTATACCTATAGAAGAGATAAATTTTGTTCAAAATATTTCTGAAAATGAAGTTATTTTTTTTATTATTGTTGATGAAAATAATGCTGTAGTTCAGTCAATAAGATTGGAACCAAATTCTGAAAAATTTAAGGTTGCTCCATTAAAACCAGGTCATAGAATAATAATTGTTGATTATGGAACAGTTGTGCTATCAAAGGAATAATTGATTAAACATAAATATCATGAGCTGTCTTTGACAGTTCTTTTTTATTAATATTAAGGTATTTTTAAGAATTTATATTTATTAATATTAAGGTATAGAGACTAAAATAAATTATAAATTAGAACACATTAATAATTTTATGGTATATTAAAATTATTATGTATAGTTGAGGTGTTTATTTTGAAGGAAGAAGTTATTTTAATTGTTGATGATGAAAAGGAAATAAGGGAATTAATAGATATCTATTTAAAGGGGGAGGGATACAAAACTTTAAAAGCTGAAGATGGAGAAGAAGCCTTAGAAATACTTAAAAAAAATGAGGTTGATTTAATCATTTTAGATATTATGATGCCAAAGCTAAATGGTATAGAAGCCTGCTTAAAAATAAGAGAAGAAAGAGAAATGCCTATAATAATGCTTTCGGCAAAGTCTCAGGATATTGATAAAATATTAGGTTTAAATACTGGTGCAGATGATTATTTAACAAAGCCCTTCAATCCTCTTGAACTTGTGGCAAGAGTTAAATCCCAGCTTAGAAGATATAAGAGATTTAATAATAGTCAAAAAAATGACACTAACAAAGAAAATAAAATTGATAGTCTAGAAATTGAGGACCTTGTAATTAATCTAGAAACTCATGAGGTCTTTAAAGATGGAATAGAAATTAAATTAACTCCAACAGAATTTGATATACTTGTTTTACTAGCTAAAAATAGGGGAAAGGTTTTTAGCATAGAAAATATATATAATAGTGTTTGGAAGCAGGAATTTATGCAGTCAGACAATACTGTAATGGTTCATATAAGAAAGATTAGAGAAAAAATAGAAGATGATTCTAGAAATCCAAAGTTTATAAAAACTGTTTGGGGGGTAGGCTACAAAATTGATAAGTAAAAAGGAAGAAAAAAAGCGTAAGAGTATTTTTACTTGGCCTTTTAGATTATTTTTAAAGATAAGCAAAAAGTTTTTTAATTCACCCCTTGGATTAAGATTAAGAAATATAATCTTATTAATATATTCTAAAATAGAAGAAAGTATAAGATTTGAACTTGTTGTAGTCTTTGGAATTTGTTTTTTGATATCAAGTATATTTTACAGCTTTGCTAATAGGATGCTGGCTAAAGATGAGACTATAAGTAATATAGAGTACAATATAGAAGAAATCAGACAAAATGCTTTGTATTTGTCTCAAAGATTAAATGGAGATTTTGATGAAGAAATAAAAAGCATAGAAGAAAAGGATAAAATATTCTCTATTTTAAATGAATATAATAATGGGAATACAAAAATTTATATTACTGATTTAGATGGAACCATTAAATTTAAGGTTAATGGTGATGTTCATGATAAAATAGATATTTATAGTGTAATTAATAAGGTAAATAAACAAGAAGATTATTCAAGTGAGAAGGTATTCTTATATCCTTTAAAAATAGGGGAAGATAGATTATATCTTTTTTATTATGAAATACCGACCCCTTATATTACCTATGAATATTATGTAAATACAAATTCCTTTCTAGCTTTATTTTTATCAGTCATAATATTTATAGCAATTTTCATTATTATAACAAATAAAAAGATGAAGTACATTGAAGAAATTGAATCTGGACTTAGAATAATTTCAAGTGGAGATTTATCTTATAGAATAGAGACAAAGGGAAAAGATGAAATTAAAAATTTAGCTGAAAATATTAATAATATGGCTGAAGAAGTTCAAAGAAGAATAGAAGCAGAAAGAAGGTCTGAAAGAACAAAAAATGAATTAATAACAAATGTTTCTCACGATTTAAGAACTCCCTTAACCTCTATAATGGGATATATAGGACTTATAAAAGAGGGGAAATACGAAAATGAAAAAGTAATGAAGGATTATTTAAATATAGCTTTTAACAAATCAACTCAACTTAAAAATCTAATTGAAGATTTATTTGAATATACAAAGCTAAGTAATAGAGCAGTTACTTTAGAGACAAGAAAAGTAAACATTGTTGAATTCTTATCTCAAATTATAGAAGAATATATTTATGTTTTTGAAGAAAATAATTTAGAAATCGAAACTAAATTTCAAGACAGTAACTCCTTAGTTGATATAGATCCTAGTAAGATGGTTAGAGTTTTCGAAAATCTATTATCTAATGCAATTAAATATTCCTTTAAACCAGGAAAAATTAGTATATTAACTTATGAAAAAGCAAATCATGTTATTATTAAGGTTAATAATAAAGGTGAAAATATTTCAAAGGAAAAGCTAAGTAAGATATTTGATAGATTTTATAGAGTTGATGAAGCAAGAAACTCTAATGTAAAGGGCAGCGGCCTTGGTTTAGCAATAGCAAAAAATATTGTTGAATTACATGAAGGTGAAATTTGGGCTGAATGTGAAAATAATGATATAAATTTTTATGTGAAGTTAAAATTATTTGAATACAAATAATAGTAACAATTAGGGTTCTATTTAATAAATTAATAAAGAGATTATTATTTTCTTGGAGGAAAAATGCAAAATAGAAACCCAAATAGTAGATTTGGAATAGATATTAATGAGTACACACAAGATGTAAACTTCACAACACTAGCAAGAACTATAGACTTTTTGTATTTAAGAGCTTCGGGATCAGCCACAGGCAGATTTAGAGTTGATAGAAAATTCCTTGAATTTGCAAGGCAAGCAAGAAACTTTGGAATACCTGTTGGAGCATACCATTATGGTGTACCTTCCTATGATTTAAATACTGCAGATTCTCAATGTGATGATTTTATAAATATATTGCAGGAAGGCTTTGGTGCAAGAAATTATGGAGATTTATTCCCAGTATTAGATATTGAAACACCAATAGAGCCAAAGATGAATACAGATACCTTAATTAATTGGGTACTTAGATTTAAAGAAAGATTTGAAAGAAGAACAAGAAGAAGGTTAATGTTATATACAGGTGTTTTCTTTGTAGAATTATATAATAATTTTACAACTTCTAAAGGAACTCAACCTCTTAAAACAATGCCTTTATGGATAGCTATGTACACAGCAATTCCATCAAATCCACCATTTCCACCAGATGTGGGAGGCTGGACACGTTGGAGAATTTGGCAGTATAGTGAATCAGCAACAGTAGCTGGTGTATCAAATCCCGTTGATGCAAACTGGGGACCTGATAATATAGATTACTTAAGGCAGCCAAGGCAAGTAAGCGGTCTAAATGCATTTATTAGTGGTGATACTTTAATAGTTTATTGGGATAAGAATCCAGATGTTGACCTTCTTGGATATAATATATTCCAAAATGGATCTTGGATTGGTACTGTAACAGAGAAAGATACAAGTTTTAGAATTAATGTTTCACAATTACCAGCTCCAGTAAATAATAGAAGAATAATTTCAATTGAGGCTTTTGATTATGATGGAGAAACATCTCCAGTAAGAAGCAGCGTACAGTTATAAAAATAATAATTCAAAATACACAGTTAAGAAGGATTTTCAGAGCTGAAAATCAAAATTTAAAAATATTAACTATTAATTGCAAAAAAGAAGATTGATCTCCAATCTTCTTTTTTAAAGCAAATAATCAGGCATGGTGGTATAACAATATTTCAAGTGCTGTTAGTTATAATCCATTTCAAAGTATTTATTCTGTATTATGGGTAACTATGTGTGTGATAATAACTGCCTTTTTAATTTATTTGTTTAATTATAAGTTTTGTCTTAAGAAATTAAATTTTAAAAAAGCCTTATAATTAAATGACAGAAATGAATTTTCATTAATATTTTATAATAATAACATTATAAAAGTAATATTGGTAAAAATATAGATATCATTAATTATAGAAATGTTAAATTTATTGTCGAAGACCTTTTTAGATGATATTATATATATATTATAGAACAAATTGAAGGAGTCTTTTATGAGTTACAAGATGGTTTGTATTGATATGGATGGAACTTTGCTTGGAAAAGGGAAAAAAATATCTACTGTAAATAAAAATTCAATAAAAAGAGTTCATGATAAAGGAATTCAAATTGTAGTTACTACTGGAAGAATATATAATAACGCAGAGTATTTTTCAAACTTTTTAGGAGTAAATTCCCCAGTTATTGCTGCAAATGGTGCAATAGTAAGGGATAAGATAACTAATAAAGTAATATATGAAAATACTATAAGTCTAAATGAATGTCTAAAATTAATTGATTTATTATATGAAATGAAGGTATTTTTTCATTTTTATACTCTTGGAGGGATTTATTCAAGCAGTATAATAACTGAAGTAGGCACAAAAATATACATGACCAAACAAGTTGGATATGAAAATCTTAAAATAAATTATCATGTAATTAAAGATAAGAAGAAATGGAAAGAATTTTTTGAAAAAAATCATAATCAAATAACAAAGTGTATTGCTTTTTCAATTAAACCTGAAAAAATAGCTAAATTAAAAGAAAAATTAAAAGATATAGAAGGAATTGTTTATTTCGGCTCAGGTTCAAGAAGTGTAGAAATAGGTAATAAGGGAGTATCAAAAGGTACTGCAGTTAAGGCTTTAGCAGAATACTATGGAATAAAAAGAGAAGAGATTATGGCTATAGGTGACAATGAAAATGATTTATCAATGATTGAGTATGCAGGATTAGGAGTTGCCATGGGTAATGCTATTGAGCCCCTTAAGGAAATTGCAGATTACATAACTTCTACCAATGTAGATGATGGAGTAGCAAAGGCATTAGATAAATTTATTAAATAGAATTAGTTAAAATTTTAATTAAATAAATGTAAAATAATTCTTTAGCCTTTGACTTAAATAAATAGATATAGTATGATTCTTTATATAGTTATAATAGGGCTGCCTCAACAGCCCTTTTAATGTGAAATATATAAAATAGAATTAAATTTTTTATTGTGCGTTAGCACCTTTACAGGAGGCAAACAAAAGTGAATTTAAATATAGTTTTATATCAACCAGAAATACCATCAAATACAGGAAATATAGCAAGGACTTGTGTATTAACAAACTCAAAACTGCATCTAATTAAGCCCCTTGGCTTTAGTATAGATGATAAAGCAGTAAAAAGAGCAGGATTAGATTACTGGGCAGATTTAAATATTGAAGTACACGAAAGCTATGAGGATTTTTTAAAGAAATATGGAAATGAAAGAATTTATTTAGCAACAACTCATGCTGGAAAGTCTTATCATGAAGTATCTTTTAAAGAAGGGGATTTTATAATGTTTGGAAGGGAAACCTCCGGAGTTCCAGAAGAAGTTCATTTAAGACACGAAGGAATAAGGGTACCTTTAATAGAAACAAGTACTAGAAGTTTAAATCTTTCTAATACTGTGGCGATTGTGGCTTATGAGGCACTAAGACAAATGGATTTTCCTAAAATGAAGTAAGAAAATTTAGGGGGGAAGAGGAATGGAAAAAATAAAAATAATTACTGATAGTTGTCTTGATATTCCAGAAGAACTAATACAAAAAAATGATATAGAAGTTATGCCAGTTTTAATAAATTTTGGTGATGAGAGTTACTTAGATAGAGAAGAAATAAATATTAATGATATGCAAGAAAAAATAGAAAAGGAAGGTATCCTTCCAACAACTGCTCAAATTACACCTGCAAGATTTGAAGAAAAATTCAGAGAATATTTAGATCAAGGATATAGAATTGTTGCGGTTTTAATGTCATCAGGTATGAGCGGAACATACAATTCAGCATGTATAGCTAAGGACATGATTGCTTCAGATGATATAATTTTAATAGATAGTCAAGTTATAACATCAGCTCAAGGATTTTTTGTCTTAAAAGCTTGTGAATTAAGAGATAAGGGCTATACTGCAGAAGAAATTAAAGAGATAATAGAAAGATTAATTCCTAAAATGAATGCATCCTTATGTTTTGAGTCTTTAGATAATATAGTTAGAGGTGGAAGAATTTCTAAGGCTGCTGGTGCAATAGGAACAGTATTAGGAATAAAAGTAATTCTAGGCTTTAAAGATGGCATGATGGGTGTAAAAGATAAGGCTAGAGGAAGCAAGAAAGCAATTAAGAAGATAATTAGCGATTATGAATCAAGCAATCCTAATAAAGAGGAACCGGTTATGCTAATTGAAATAGAAAGTCCAGAAATAAAAGCTGAATTAAAAAAATATTTAGATAATAATAATGTAAGATATATAGAGACAACACCTGGATGTGCTGTAGGAATACATTCTGGAAAAGGTGCATGTGGATTGTTCTTTTTATCAAATTAAAAATAACAAAGTACAAAAGCTGATTAATATTAGGAAGGTATTAATCAGCTTTTGTAATTCCACACTCCAAACTCAGCACTTCAAACTCCAAACTCCTAACTCAGCACTTCAAACTCCAAACTCCACACTCCAAACTCAGCACTCCAAACTCCACGCTGTAAAGTTTTGGTATAAGATTTGCTTGCAAAACGTTTTCTGAAGTTATATACTAATATTGGGAATAATAAATTATTAATATGGTAAGTGTATCAAGAAGAATGAGGTGGGCAATATGAAGTTAGATTTTAGCCTAAATATGGTTCAAGAGCAAAAACTAGTTATGACCCAACAAATGCAGCAATCAATAAAAATATTACAAATGTCAACTTATGATTTAAGAGAATATATAGAAAATGAATTTGCTGAAAATCCTATTTTAGAAGAAAATTTTGATTTTATTCAAGATAGCAATAGTTATGTAGATAAAATCAATTATAAAGAAATAATAAAATACTTAGAATCTGATAACTATGGTTATTACAACTATAGTGAATTTAAAGATAAAGAGGAGGATATTTCTCCTTTTAATTTTATTTGTAAAAAAGAATCTTTAACTGAATACCTGCAAGAACAATTAGTTGAAATAGATGAAGATGAATATAAAAAATCTATTGTATCATACTTTATAGAAAACTTAGATAATAGAGGATATTTGGACATACCTTTAGAAGATATATGCAAAGAATTAAAAATATCTTCTGCTTTGGGAAGGGAAGCTTTAGAAATTCTTCAAGATTTAGAACCCTATGGAATAGGGGCTAGAAATTTAAGTGAATGTTTGAAAATACAACTTAGAAAAATGGGAATGTTAAATGAAAAATTAGAAATAATAATAAATAATCATTTAAATCTTATTGCTGAAAATAAGTTTAATTTAATTGCCAAAATCTTAAAAATTACTCCAAAGGAAGCACAAGATTTAGGTGATATTATAAAAAAATTAGAACCCAAACCATCAAGAGGCTTTTATACTGGTGAAGAAGTAAAGTTTATTATTCCTGATGCAGAAATAAGAAAAATTGACGGACAGTATTTTGTAATAATGAATGAAAATGTATTGCCTAAGCTATCAATCAGTAAAATTTATAAAAATATATTGAATAATGAACAAGATATTTATATGAAAAACTATGTAAAAGAAAAGTTAAATAGTGCTGTCTTTTTAATTAAATGCATAGAACAAAGAAAGAGTACTTTATTAAAAATATTAGAAAATATAGTAGAAAAGCAAAAAGAATACTTTGATAAGGGACAAAAATTCTTAAAGCCAATGACACTAAAAGAAATAGCAGAGGATCTCAATATTCATGAATCAACAGTAAGCAGGGCAATAAAAGATAAATATATTCTTACTAATAAGGGAACATTAAGAATAAAAGATTTATTTTCAAATGGAATAAGTAAAAATACTGCTGAAGGTGGAGATGTAGCAGTAATAAATATAAAAAATATAATTAAAAAAATTATAGATAATGAAGATAAGAGGAAACCACTGTCAGATGAGCAAATATGTACAGAATTAAAGAAAAGAAATTTAAATATATCTAGAAGAACTGTTGCTAAATATAGGGAAGAAATGAATATAAAATCCTCTAGCAAAAGAAAAAGAATAGAATGAATTTTTAAGTGAAATTATGGAATACTGTCATAAATAAACTTCTTCTAGATAAAAAATGAAAAAAATTTAACAAATATTAAGAAAATACTTTAAAATTTAGGTGAAGTGTTTTATAATAATAATCGTGGGACATATAGATTTTATATGGGACCTTTTAAGACCAAAGGAGGGTAAGAAGTGCAGGAAATATTATCCTTGGAGAAAAAAATAGTTCCTGAACTTGTAGAAGTCCTGGAAAAAAGATATTCTATTCTTAGAGCTATATACTATAATCAGCCAATAGGAAGACGTGTGTTAGCTAATGAGCTAAAGCTTGGAGAAAGAGTAGTTAGAAATGAAATAAATTTTCTAAAGGCCCAAAATTTAATAGAAATAAATACTCCAGGGATGACCGTTACTGAAGAAGGAGCTGAAATAGTAGATAAGCTTAAGGATTTCGTTCATAGTCTTAGGGGACTAGAAGACAAAGAACATATAATTAAAACCTTTCTTGGGCTTAGAGATGTAATTATTGTTCCTGGAAATGTAGAAACTGATGATGGAATATTAAAAGACCTAGGTAAAGCAACAGCAAATTATTTAAAAAAAATAATTAAAGATAATGATATAATTGCTTTAACTGGAGGGAATACTATCAGAGAGTTTGTAGAAGCATTTCCACAAATAAATAATGTTTCAAATATTCTTGTAGTTCCTGCAAGAGGAGGTATGGGAAGAAAAGTTGAAACTCAAGCCAGTACCTTGGCTGCATCTTTAGCAAAAAAGATAAAAGGTTCTTATAAACTACTTCATATACCAGAAAATCTAAGTTTAGAACTTCTTGATACTTTATTAAAGGAAAAGGAAATAAGAGAAGTTATAGATGATATCCATAATGCCGATATCTTAATTTATGGTATAGGTAATGCAATAACTATGGCAAAGAAAAGAGATGTTTCTGAAGAAGAAATAAATAAATTAAAATCACTTGGAGCTGTAGGAGAAGCTTTTGGATGTTATTTTAATAAAAATTCTGAAGTAGTTTCAGAAAATACATCAATTGGTATTAATATAAATGAAGCAAAAAAAATTAATACTCATATTGCAGTAGCAGCAGGTGAAAGCAAAGTTGAAGCAATTATGGCTGCGATGATGAATAATAAGAATGCTGTGTTAGTTACAGACGAAGCTGCTGGCAATAAAATAATTCAGGTTATTAATAATCAAACTAAATAAGCTTAAAATTTTTAAAAATTTTAAATATATAACTATTTTTAGGAGGTAATTGCAAATGGTAAATGTAGCAATTAATGGTTTTGGAAGAATAGGAAGACTAGCATTAAGATTAATGATTAACAACCCAGAATTTAACGTGGTTGCAATCAATGACTTAACAGATGCTAAAATGTTAGCTCACTTATTCAAATATGATTCAGCTCAAGGAAGATTCGATGGAGAAATCGAAGTTAAAGAAGGAGCTTTCGTAGTTAACGGAAAAGAAATTAAAGTTACTGCAAATGCTAACCCAGCTGAATTACCATGGAAAGAATTAAACGTAGACATCGTTCTTGAATGTACTGGTTTCTTTGCTTCAAAAGAAAAAGCTTCAGCTCACATTCAAGCAGGAGCTAAGAGAGTTGTTATTTCAGCTCCAGCAGGAAAAGATCTACCAACAGTAGTTTACAATGTTAACCATGAAGTATTAAAGGCTGAAGATACAGTTATTTCAGGTGCTTCTTGTACAACAAACTGCTTAGCACCAATGGCTAAAGTATTAAATGATAACTTTGGATTACAAAAAGGTTTCATGACAACTATTCACGCTTATACTAACGATCAAAATACATTAGATGCTCCACACAGAAAAGGAGATTTAAGAAGAGCTAGAGCTGCTGCTGCTTCAATCATTCCAAACTCAACTGGTGCAGCAAAAGCAATCGGTCTAGTTATTCCAGAATTATCAGGAAAATTAGATGGTGGTGCTCAAAGAGTTCCAACAATCACTGGTTCATTAACTGAATTAGTTTGTACTTTAGATAAGAAAGTAACAGTAGAAGAAATCAACGCTGCTATGAAGGCTGCTGCAAATGAATCATTTGGATATACTGAAGATGAAATAGTTTCAACTGACGTAATCGGAATGTCATTTGGATCACTATTCGATGCTACTCAAACTAAGATTATGGAAGTTAATGGAGAACAACTAGTTAAAGTTGCTGCTTGGTATGATAACGAAATGTCATACACTAACCAATTAATCAGAACTTTAGGATACTTCGCTAACTTAAAGTAATTTAATGTAAATTACATAAACTTAATTTAGTTTATGTTAAAGTAAATAAGTCTGGTTTTGTAGTAATAGGCTATAAAGCCAGACTATTTTTAAAACCTAAAAAATATTGTAGAGGTGAATTTTAATGGGTTTCAATAAAAAGACAATTGAAGATATCGAAGTAAGAGGAAAAAGAGTATTAGTAAGATGTGATTTTAACGTACCACTAAAAGATGGTGTTATTACAGATGAAAACAGATTAAATGGAGCACTTCCAACAATTAAATACTTAATAGATAATGGTGCAAAAGTTATACTTTGTTCACATATAGGTAAAGATGCTTCTAAAACATTAGAACCAGTTGCAAAAAGACTTTCAGAAATGTTAAATAAAGAAGTTGTATTTGCAAGAGACGAAGAAGTTGTTGGAGCTAATGCAAGAGCAGCTGTAGAAAAGATGAATGATGGTGATGTTGTATTATTAGAAAATACAAGATGCAGAAAAGAAGAAACTAAGAACGTTGAAGAATTCTCAAAAGAATTAGCTTCTTTAGCAGATATATTTGTTAATGATGCTTTCGGTACAGCTCATAGAGCTCACTGCTCAACAGTTGGAGTAACTGACTATGTTGATACAGCTGTATGCGGATACTTAATTCAAAAAGAATTAAAATTCTTAGGAGATGCTGTTAACAATCCAGTTAGACCATTTGTTGCTATATTAGGTGGAGCTAAAGTTTCAGATAAAATAGCTGTTATCAATAACTTATTAGATAAAGTTGATACTTTAATAATAGGTGGAGGAATGGCTTATACATTCTTAAAGGCTCAAGGATATGAAATCGGAACTTCTTTAGTTGAAGAAGATAGATTAGACTATGCTTTAGAAATGATTCAAAAGGCTAAAGATAAGGGCGTTAAGTTCTTATTACCAGTAGACCACAGAGTAGCTACTGAATTTAAAGATGTTGAACCTGTAGTTACAGAAGATCAAAACATTCCTGCTGGACACATGGGATTAGATATCGGACCAAAGACAGAAGAATTATATGCAGATGCAATTAAAGATGCTAAGACAGTTGTATGGAACGGACCAATGGGAGTATTCGAATTTGAAAACTTCAATAAAGGTACAATTGCAGTAGCAAAAGCTATGGCAGATGCAGATGCTACTACAGTTATAGGTGGAGGAGATTCAGCTGCAGCTGTTAACATTTTAGGATTTGGAGATAAGATGACTCACATTTCAACAGGTGGTGGAGCTTCTCTAGAATTCTTAGAAGGAAAAGAATTACCAGGAATAGTTGCTTTAAACAATAAGTAAGAAGTAGTGGTAAAAGATAAGACTTATAATTAAGTATTAACAATTAATAAATAAGATTTGCAATTAGCAAGCAGCAATAAATTTAATAATTCAGCTTTGCTGAATTATTACGGAAATTGTGAACTGTTAACTGTAAAATGAGAACTGATATTAAGGGAGGGTTTTTAATGAGAAAACCAATAATAGCTGGAAACTGGAAGATGCATTACACTCCAGCAGAAGCAGTAAAAGTTGTAGAAGAATTAAAACCATTAGTAAAAGATGCTGCATGTGAAGTAGTAGTATGCCCACCTTTTGTTTGCTTAGATGCTGTATTGAAAGCAGTAGAAGGATCAAACATTAAGGTTGCTGCTCAAAATATGCACTTTGAAGAAAAAGGAGCTTTCACAGGAGAAGTTGCTCCAGGAATGCTAGAAGCTATGGGAGTTAGCTATGTTATTTTAGGACATAGCGAAAGAAGAGAATACTTCAATGAAACTGATGAAGCTTTAAATAAAAAAGTTAAAGCAGCTTTTGCTCATAACTTAACTCCAATTCTTTGCTGTGGAGAAACTTTAGAGCAAAGAGAAAATGGAACAACTAACGAAGTAGTTGGAGCTCAAATTAAAGCTGATTTAGAAGGATTATCAAAGGAATTAGCTGAAAAAGTAGTAATAGCTTATGAACCAATTTGGGCAATAGGAACAGGTAAAACTGCTACAAATGAGCAAGCTAATGAAACAATAATGGCTATAAGAAATGTACTAGCCGAAATGTTTGGTAAAGAAGTTGCAGATAAGATTAGAATCCAATATGGTGGATCAGTAAAACCAAATACAATTAAAGACCAAATGGCTATGTCTGATATAGATGGAGCTTTAGTTGGAGGAGCTAGCTTAGTTGCTTCTGATTTTGCACAAATAGTTAACTATTAATAATATAAATAACTCAGGATAATTTATATAAAGATTTTTTCCTGAGTTATTTTATTATGTATTATTTGAGTAAATTAAATGCAATTATTAATTAATTTTTTTATACATAAATAAATTATTATTAATTAATAAAAATTATACACAGAAAAGGTTTAACAAGAAATTGCTTTATTGTGCATATTTTTTAAATATAGTATAATAAGCTTATATAAAAAGAAAGATAATAGTATATATTGTCGAAATTGATTTAAATAAATTTGGAGGTAATTATGGCTAAGAAACCTGTAATGTTAATGATATTAGATGGATTTGGAATTGCTCCAGAATCAGATGGAAATGCTGTAAGAAGAGCTAATACACCAAACTTAGATAGTTTATTTGCAAAATACCCACATACACAATTACAAGCAAGTGGATTATTTGTTGGATTACCTGATGGCCAAATGGGAAACTCAGAAGTTGGTCATTTAAATATAGGTGCTGGTAGAGTAATATACCAAGAATTAACTAGAATAACTAAGGAAATAGAAGAAGGCGGTTTCTTTAAAAATGAAGCTCTAACGCTTGCTATTAATAACGTAAAAGACAATAATAAGTCTTTACATTTAATGGGACTTTTATCTAATGGGGGGGTTCACTCCCACATAGACCATTTAAAGGGCCTATTAAAGTTAGCTAAAGAATCAGGAGTTCAAAATGTTTATGTACATGGCTTCATGGATGGAAGAGATGTGCCACCAACTTCAGGAAAAGAATTTATAATTGAAATTGAAAACTATATGAAGGAAATAGGTTTAGGTAAACTTGCTACTATTTCTGGAAGATACTATGCAATGGATAGAGATAACAGATGGGAAAGAGTGGAACTTGCTTATAATGCAATGGTTCTTGGAAAGGGAGAAGAAGCAAATTCAGCTGTTGAAGCAATAGAAAGATCTTATGCAGATAATAAGACTGACGAGTTTGTTTTACCAACTGTCATCGATAAAAATGGAATGATTAAAGATGGAGATTCAATTATATTCTTCAACTTTAGACCAGATAGAGCTAGAGAAATAACTAGAGCTATAAATGATAAGGAATTTGCAGGATTTAAGAGAGATAGATTAAATCTTACATTTGTTACAATGACTCAATATGATAAGACTTTAGAAGGAGTTCATATAGCTTACAAGCCAGAAAGCATTACAAACACTTTAGGTGAATATGTTTCTAAGCATGGCAAAAATCAATTAAGAATTGCAGAAACAGAAAAATATGCACACGTTACATTCTTCTTCAATGGTGGAGTAGAAAAAGAAAATCCAGGTGAAGATAGAGCATTAATTCCATCACCAAAGGTTGCAACTTATGATTTAAAACCAGAAATGAGTGCTTATGAAGTAACAGATGAATTAATAAATAGATTAGATCAAGATAAGTATGATATGATTATATTAAACTTTGCTAACCCAGATATGGTTGGACATACAGGAGTAGTAGAAGCTGCTATTAAGGCTATAGAAGCAGTAGATGAATGTGTAGGAAAGATTGTAAATAAGGTTCTAGAAAAAGATGGAGATGTATTTATCACTGCAGACCACGGTAATTCAGAAACAATGATAGATTTCTCAACAGGAAATCCATACACAGCTCACACAACTAACCCAGTTCCATTCCTTTGGGCATCAAACCATACAGAGGGTAAGGGATTACACGAAGGAAAACTTGCTGATATAGCACCAACTATCTTAGATAGAATGGGACTTGATGTACCAGCAGAAATGACTGGAAAAACTTTAATTGAGAACAAATAAATTCATTCTCGATGAACAAATTATAATGGATAATTATAGACAGATTCTATTAGAATCTGTCTTTTTTATATATAGCTATTCAGATATATAAATTTGTTTCATAAACAGCAAAGCAGCTAATATATTTTGAAAATCAAAAGATTTGACAATAAAAACAATTAAGTATATAATAAAGAAACAATATGATAATAAAGACTAAGGTAAAAAAATTAAGAAAGAAGCTATAAATTAAAAAATTATTTTGTTAAATAAAGCTTTAGGAGTTGAAAAAATGAGTATAAAAATAATTACTGATTCAGGTTGTGACTTGTCTTTAGACTACGTAAAAGAAAACAATATAGAAGTAGTTCCTCTAATGGTTAATATAAATGGAAAGTTCATACCTGATGATTTAGGACAGACTTTAAGTCGTCAAGATTTCTATGATTTATTAAAGGATGGAATACTGCCTACAACTACTCAAGTAAATATAGGAAGCTTTTATGAAGTATTTAAAACATATATAGAAAAAGGAGATGAAATAGTATATATTGGCTTATCTTCAGCCTTAAGTGGTACATATAATAGTGCAGTAAAGGCCAAAGAAATGCTTTTAGAAGAATATAGCAATGCTAAAATATATACTATAGATTCTTTAAGCGCATCTTTAGGAGAAGGATTACTAGTTTATACTTTAAAGGAATTGTTAGATAAAGGAACCCCCTTATTAGAAGCAATAAAATTTATAGAAGAAAATAAACGAAAAGTAATTCATTCCATAATTGTAGATGATTTAAACCATCTAAAAAGAGGTGGAAGACTTTCAGGAGCAGCAGCAGCTGTAGGCAGTATTTTAAATATAAAACCAGTTTTAAAAGTAGATGATGAAGGTAAGGCAGTAGTAGCTGATAAAGTAAAAGGAAGAAAGAGAGCTATAAAATACCTATTCAATGATTATAATGAAAGAGGAGTTAATAAAAAAGAGCAAGTTGTTTTTATTATGAATGCAGCAGCTAAGGAAGATGCTGAATTGTTAAAAAATATGATAGAAACAGAATCAGTAGCTAAAAAGGTAATCATATATGATATTGGATGCGTAATTGGTTCTCATACAGGTCCTGGAACTTTAGCAGTTGTATACTTTGGAGATAAAAGGTAAGAAGCAACAGTTAATAAGAAAATGAACTAGCTCAAAAGTACTTTTGAGCTAGTTTTTTTATAAAATACTCACAAAATTTATAGCTTGTGAATATTTTAAATATTATTATTAGAAAGTATATGTATATTAATATACGAAATAAAATATATATTGACAAAATCTATTCTAAATGTATAATAAAAATATCGGAATACTAGGAAAGCGTTGAAGAAGAGAGTAGTATATTAATAATTTTCACAGAGAGAAGGTAATTGCTGAGAGCCTTTAAAATTATAATTTACGAAGTGCACTTCGGAGCATAAAATGTGAAGTCTTTAGCATTTTAACGGTTCGCCGTCTATAGCGTATTTGAGTTGGAACAAGTATATTTTGTTCAATGAGAGTGGAACCGCGGAGTATATCTTCGTCTCTTATATATTTATAGAGACGAAGTTTTTTTATAAATAAGTTTATTAAGATTTGGAGGCGTTGTATGGGCTTAGATTTGGAATTTATGGTTAATAGAATACCAGATTTTATTAAAGCTACAGTAATGACATTGAAGCTTTCTGTATTATCAATAATTTTCTCAATAATGATTGGGATTTTGATAGAAGTGGCAAGATATTTTAATGTAAAAATAATAGGAATTATATCAAAAGTATACATAGAATTTTCAAGAAATACTCCACTTTTATTACAAGTGTTTTTTCTATATTTTGGTCTAACTAAACTAGGAATAAAATTAAGCGGATTTGCTTGCGGTGTTATCGGCTTATCTTTCCTTGGAGGAGCTTATATGGCAGAATCCTTTAGAGCAGGAGTAGATGCAGTTTCAAAAAGTCAAATGGAGAGTGGACAAGCATTAGGATTAAGTAAAATTCAAATTTTAAGGTATATTGTATTACCAATTAGCTTTTCCATATCAATACCTTCAGTTGCAGCAAACTGTATATTCTTAGTTAAAGAAACATCTGTTATAGCTTCTATAGCAGTAGGAGAGCTTATGTTTGTAACTAAAGGAATTATAGGTATGTACTATAAGACAAAGGAATCATTAATTTTAGTTGTAATATTCTATTTAATAATTTTACTTCCAATGTCAATTGCAGCTAGAAAGATCGAGAGGAGGTTAAGATATGGAGAGTTTGGCAGCTAGTGCAGTATTTAGTGCTGATAATATGAACAGATTACTTGAGGGCTTAGTGGTAACCTTAAAGGTGTCAGTAGTTTCTGTTATACTTTCAACAATTCTTGGAATTATCCTTGGAATTATAATGACAAGTAAAAATAAAATAATTAAAGTTATAACAAATTTATATTTAGAAAGTATAAGAATTATACCCTTAATGGTTTGGCTCTTCATATTTTATTTTGGAGTACCAAATGTCTTCGATATCCATCTAGAGTCAATAGTTGTTGGATATATAGTTTTTAGCTTATGGGGGACTGCAGAAATAGGAGATTTAGTAAGAGGCGCTGTAACTTCTATTCCTAAAATATATTATGAATCAGCCCAGGCCCTTTCCTTAAATAAAGTTCAAACCTATAGATATATAATAATTCCAATTAGTATTAGAAGGGTAATACCAGCTATTATAAATTTAACTACAAGAATGATAAAAACAACAACCTTAATGACCTTAATTGGAGCAATAGATTTAGTAAAAGTCGGGCAGCAAATTATTGAAAGAACAGCAGTAACAGAACCCCTTATATCATTATGGGTATATGGATTTTTATTGATAATATATTTCTTAATATGTTTTCCTATATCTATGGGGGCAAAAGCTTTAGAGAAAAAACTAAATTAGGAGGGGTTTTATGAAGGAAGATGTGTTATTAAAGCTAGTAAATGTAAAAAAAGATTATGATGATAGAGAAGCCTTAAAGGGAATAGATTTAGAAGTTAAAAAGGGAGAAGTAGTTGTTATACTAGGTCCATCAGGCTGTGGTAAAAGTACATTATTAAGATGTATAAATGGCTTGGAAAAAATTAAAGAGGGAGAAATAATATTAAAGAATTATGGTTCCTTAGGAAAAGATGTAGCTTTTGAAAAAATAAGAGGAACAGTAGGAATGGTTTTTCAAAGCTATGAATTATTTCCACATATGAATGTCATAAATAACATTTTACTTGGACCAATGAAGGCTCAAAACAGAGATAAGGCAGAAGTTGAAAAACAAGCTGATGAACTATTAGAAAGGGTAGGACTGAAAGATAGAAAATATGCCTATCCAAGAGAATTATCTGGTGGTCAAAAGCAAAGAATTGCGATAGTTAGAGCATTATGCATGAATCCAGAAATAATGCTTTTTGATGAAGTAACAGCCGCTTTAGATCCGGAGATGGTTAGGGAAGTACTTAAAGTTATATTGGAACTTGCTAAAAATGGAATGACTATGGTTATAGTTACTCATGAAATGGAATTTGCAAAACATGTTGCAGATAAGATTGTCTTCATGGAAGAAGGAAGAATTATAGAAACTGGAAAACCAAAAGAATTCTTTGAAAATCCAAAAACTGAAAGGGCAAAGAGCTTCTTAGAATCTTTTGAATTATATAAATAAGTTAATATTTAAATTTTAAAATAAATAATAAAAAAGAAAGGGGAAAAATAAATGAAAAAAATAATTTCATTATTATTAACATTAATTTTAGCATTAGGAGCATTAGTATCTTGTTCATCTAAAGAAGAAGAACAAACAGCTTCAGGAATTGATGCAATAAAAGAAGCAGGGGTAGTAAGAATTGGAGTATTTAGCGATAAGCCGCCTTTCGGATTTGTAGATGAAAAAGGTGAAAATCAAGGATATGATGTATATTTAGCAAAAAGAATAGCTAAGGACTTACTTGGAGATGAATCTAAAGTAGAATTTGTCTTAGTTGAAGCTGCCAATAGAGTTGAATATTTACAATCAAATAAAGTTGATATAATTCTAGCTAACTTTACACAAACTCCAGAAAGAGAAGAAGTAGTTGATTTTGCAAAGGCATATATGAAAGTTGATATTGGAGTAGTTTCACCAGATGGATCACCAATAAAATCAATAGATGATTTAAAAGGAAAACAACTTATAGTAAATAAGGGAACAACTGCAGAAGCTTTCTTTACTAAAAACTATCCAGAAATTGAATTAGTAGGATATGAACAAAATACTGAAGCTTTCAATGCTTTATTAGATGGCAGAGGAGCAGCATTAGCTCATGATAATACATTATTATTTGCTTGGGCTAGAGAAAATAAGGGCTTTACAACTTATATAGACAGTCTTGGAGATGAATCAGTTATTGCACCAGCAGTTAAGAAGGGCAACACTGAATTAAAAGAATGGTTAGATGAAGAAATAACAAAATTAACACAAGAAGGTTTCTTTAGAGAAGCATATGATGCAACATTATTACCAGCCTTTGGTGATACAGTTGATCCAGCATCAGTAATTATAGAATAATTTAGTTAGGAACTTGAAACTATTAACTAGGAGTTTGGAGTTAGGAGTTAGGAGTGTGGAGTTTGGAGTTAGGAGTTAGGAGTTTGGAGTTAGGAGTTAGGAGTTAGGAGTTAGGAGTTAGGAGTGTGGAGTTTGGAGTTAGGAGTGTGGAGTTAAGTTTTAGCTGTTAACTCTTAATAATTAAATTTAGAAATTAAGAAGATACATTCTATTTTGAGTGTATCTTTTTTTGCATTTTTAATACTATAGGTTTTAGCTATGATTAAATTTTTTTTAAGCTTAACTCTATTTTTTTATTTGTCATTATTAGATTAATAATTTAATAATATATAATAATAGTATTTTTAGGGGAGAAGTTTATGCCTAGGACATATGCCTATTCAGCTGATTTTGATCAAGAGACAGAAATGCTTTTCAGAGATGCAAAGTTTTTAGGTGAAGGCCATAATGGAATTGTATATGAATTGCCTGAAAATAAAGCTGTAAAGATATTTCAAGAAAGAAAGCACTGTAAGGAAGAAGGAGAAATACTTAAGAAAGTAGGAAGTTCATCTTACTTTCCTAAATTATATAAGATGGGAGACTATTATATAGTAAGAGATAAGGTTGAAGGAATGAGATTAGATTATTATATTAAAAAACATGGTATAAGTTATGAAATATCATCAAATTTATATGAATTATTTAAGGAATTTAAGAGATTAAAATTTACTAAACTGGATGCTAGATGCAGGGATTTATATATAACACATGATAATAAAATAATGGTAATTGATCCAAAGCAGTGTTTCAGTAAGAAAGTTACTTATCCTCGTCATTTGATGAAGGGGCTACATAAGCTTGAAGTTTTAGAAAGTTTTTTAGAAGATATACGTATTTTAGATATAAGAATGGCTAGGGAATGGGAAAAAAAGATCAATAATTATTTAGAAAGTAGAAATTTAATTTAAAGAACCAAAGTATGGTTCTTTAAATTTGTTTATGATAAAAATTTAACAAAGTTGTAAAGTTAAAAGAACTATAGGAAAATTATTATTATTTTCAAAAGTTAGGACAAAATAAGAAAATTACATATTGTAAATATTGGTGAAAGTGGTATAATTAAAACAGAAAATTAACAATCCTTTTTAATTATTAGTTTTCTGATATCTACAACCTTGTATTTAAATACTTCATTATGAATATTAAAACAATGTGAAGAAATAATACTAAGGTATAGATAAAAATAAATAGGTTCGAAATTTAAGGAGGAAAAATAATGAAAAATTATTGTGAAATAGTAGATGTTGTAGCAAGACAAATACTTGACTCTAGATGTTTCCCAACAGTAGAAGTAGAAGTTTACTTAGAAGATGGTACTGTAGGAAGAGCAGCTGTTCCATCAGGAGCATCAACTGGAATGTATGAAGCTGTTGAATTAAGAGATGGAGATAAAGATGTTTACCTTGGAAAAGGTGTTTTAAAGGCTGTTCAAAATGTTAATGATACAATAGCAGAAGAATTAATCGGATGCAATGTTTATGATCAAACATATATTGATAAATTACTTATCGAATTAGATGGAACTCACAATAAAGGAAACTTAGGAGCTAACGCTATACTAGGTGTTTCACTAGCAGTTGCTCAAGCAGCAGCTAAATCATTAAATTTACCTTTATATCAATATGTTGGTGGAGTTAATGCAAAAGTATTACCAGTTCCAATGATGAACATAATCAACGGTGGATCACACGCTGATAACTCAGTAGATTTACAAGAATTTATGATTATGCCAGTAGGAGCTAAGACTTTCAGTGGTGCATTACAAATGTGTGCTGAAGTTTATCATACATTAAAGAAAACATTACTTGAAAAAGGATATTCAACAGCTATTGGTGATGAAGGTGGATTTGCTCCAGACCTTAAATCAAACGAAGAAGCAATAGAAGTTATTCTAGAAGCTATAACTAAAGCTGGATATGAACCAGGAAAAGATATGTTCATAGCTATCGATGCTGCTTCATCAGAATACTACAAAGATGGAAAATATGTTTTAGAACATGAAGGAAAAACTTTAACTGCAGCTGAAATGGTTGACTTCTTAGAAGCTTGGGTTGATAAATATCCAATAATCTCAATCGAAGATGGTATGGCTGAAGAAGACTGGGAAGGCTGGAAGCTATTAACTGAAAGATTAGGAAAGAAAGTTCAATTAGTTGGAGACGACTTATTCGTTACTAACACTGAAAGATTAGAAAGAGGAATAGATAAGGGAGTTGGAAATTCAATCCTAATCAAGTTAAACCAAATCGGTACATTAACAGAAACTCTAAATGCTATAGAAATGGCTAACAGAGCTGGATATACTGCAGTTATTTCTCACAGATCAGGAGAAACTGAAGATACTACAATCGCTGACTTAGTTGTTGCTGTAAATGCAGGACAAATTAAGACAGGTGCTCCAGCAAGATCTGAAAGAGTTGCTAAGTACAATCAATTATTAAGAATTGAAGAAGAATTAGATGAAATTGCTGAATACAGAGGAAGAAAAGCATTCTTCAACATTAAAAAATAGTGTAATAAAATAGTTTACTATATAAAGCTGCTGCACAGAATACTTTGTGCAGCAGTTTTTCTTAGTTGACATTTCTTAACTGTTAATTGACATGTACTAGCTAATTGTGTTAATATAACTTTATGTAAATATGAGCGTTGACTTACCATAGGAGGTAGAAATATGAAAACTTTTCTATTAGTATTACAAATTATACTTGGAATTATTATTATCGTATCAGTATTATTACAACCAAGTAAATCAGATGCCTTAAGCGGATTAATTCAAGGAAGTAAAACTGAAACATTCTTTTCAAAAAATAAGGTTAGAACAAGAGAGGCATTTTTGTTAAAAGTTACAATTATAGCTATGGCTTTATTTGCTATTAATACTTTAGCATTAAATATAATATAATAGATAAGGGGGGCTGCTTTTTATTTTAGTAGCCCTTTTATTATAAAGCTAGGAGATGATATCATGGGAATATTAAACGGCTTAATAGGAAATGCTTCAGAAGTAAACATAGAAAATCTTAACAAGGAGTATGAGAGAATACTTACTAAAGATGAGAAAATAGAAAAAGCATATAAGATAATAAGAGATTTATACATCTTTACAAATAAAAGATTGATTTTAGTAGATAAACAGGGAGTAACAGGTAAAAAGACAGAGTACCATTCAATTCCTTATAGGTCAATAACCCATTTTAGCATTGAAACTAATGGGCACTTTGATTTAGAAGCAGAACTAAAAATATGGATATCAGGGACTGCACTGCCAATTACAAAGAATTTTAATAGCTCAGTAAATATTTACGATTTACAAAAAGTACTTGCAGAATACTGCTTAGATAAATAACATGAAATTCAAGCTATTATCAATTAATGTAGAATGTACATTGTACATTCTACATTTTAAAAGATTTTGATCTACTTTCTTAAAAAGAAATTTTTTTATTCTTTTTTATTGGCTATTTTTACATATAGGGGTTATTATTACTAAAAATATTACAATTAAATACATAGTATATATTAAATTTATCTAAATGTAATAAAATTAATAATTTGGATAAACTAAAAATAAAAAGTTTCTTATGAACGGAGGAATAAGGATAATGGGAATAAAACAAACCTTGTTAAGTTTTATGAGGGAAGAAGCATATAGACCTATGGATATACAAGAATTAGCGTCTATTTTTAATATAAATGAATCAGAATATAGAGCTTTTAAAAGAGTGTTAAAAAATATGGAGAAAGAAGGTTTAATAATCAGGACCAAGAAAGATAAATATGGAGTTCCTGAAAGATTAGGACTTATAAGAGGTACTCTACAAGTTCATCAAAAGGGATTTGCTTTTTTATTGCCAGAATTAGAAGGAGAAAAGGATGTATTTATACCTAGTTCAGCTTTAAATGGTGGAATGAATGGTGATATTGTTCTAGTTGAAATTACTAAAGAAGATAAAAATGGGAAGAAAAGAGAAGGAGAAGTTGTAGAAATTATTGAAAGGACAAATAATGAAATAATTGGGGTATATGAAGATAGTCAAAACTTTGGTTTTGTTGTTCCTGAAGATCCAAGATTAAATTCAGATATATTTATATCTAAGAAGGATAAAAATGGAGCAAAGACTGGAGATTTAGTTATCTGTGAAATTACAAAATGGGCAGAAAAAAGAAAAAGTCCAGAAGGAGTAATTAAAGAAATTCTAGGTAAAAAGGGAGATAAGGGCTTAGATATATTAACAATAATCAAAAAATATGGTCTTCCAGAAGAATTCCCACAAAAGGTTTTAAATTATGCTGAAGGAATTTCCGATGAAATAGAGGAAGAGGAATATAGAAGAAGAAAAGATTTAAGAGAAGTTAGAATGGTAACAATAGATGGAGAAGATGCAAAGGACTTAGATGATGCTGTTTCCATAACAAGATTAGATGGTGGAAAATATAGATTAGGAGTTCATATTGCAGATGTAAGCCATTATGTTCGTGAAAAAAATCCATTAGATAAAGAAGCATTAAAAAGAGGAACTTCAGTTTATTTGATTGATAGAGTAATTCCTATGCTTCCTAAAAAATTATCAAATGGAATCTGTTCCTTAAATCCCAAAGTAGATAGATTAGCTTTAAGCTGTTTTATGACAATTGACAGCAATGGTAAAGTTTTAGAACATGAAATAGTAGAAAGTGTAATTAGAACAAGCGAAAGAATGACCTATACAGATGTTACAAAGATCCTAGAAGAAAATGATCCAGAACTTATGGAAAGATATGATTATCTAGTGGATGATTTTAGGGCAATGGAGGAGCTTTGCAAAATCTTAAATTCTAGAAGAATGAGAAGAGGAGCAGTGGACTTTGATTTTGAAGAATCAAAGATAATTTTAGATGAAAATGGTAAGCCTATAGAAATAAAGCCTTATGAAAGAAGAATTGCTAATAAAATAATAGAAGAATTTATGCTGATTTGTAATGAAACAATAGCTGAGCATATGTTTAATCAAAATATTCCATTTGTATATAGAATTCATGAAGATCCTGATGAAGAAAAATTGGCAAAATTTAAGGAATTTGTATATAACTTAGGTTATAAGATGAAGGGTGGAGAAGAAACAGAGCCAAAGGATCTACAAGCAATCTTAAATGCAGTTGAAGGAAAGAAAGAAGAAAAGGTTGTAAGTACACTATTATTAAGATCTATGATGCAGGCAAAATATTCACCACAATGTGTCGGACACTTTGGTCTTGCAGCTCAGTATTACTGCCACTTTACTTCACCAATAAGAAGATATCCAGATCTTCAAATTCATAGAATAATTAAAGAATATTTAAATGGAAGACTAAGTGAAGCTAGACAGAGAAAGCTAATAGATATAGTAGAAGTAGCAGCAAGACAATCATCAGAAATGGAAAGAGTAGCACAAGATGCTGAAAGAGAAGTTGATGATTTAAAGAAAGCAGAATATATGCAAGAAAGAATCGGAGAAGAATTTACTGGAATTATATCTTCAGTTACTTCTTTTGGATTATTCGTTGAGCTGCCAAATACTATAGAAGGTCTTGTTCATGTAACTTCCTTAGATGATGATTATTATATTTATGATGAAGACCACCTATGTTTAATAGGAGAAAGCAGCAAGAAGGTTTATAGGCTTGGTGATGAAGTCAAAGTAAGATGTTCAAAAGTAGACATAGATAATAGAGAAATATATTTTGACTTAGTAGATGGTGAAGTTTCAGAGAAAGAAAATGCCAAAACAGATGAAAATAATAATATTAATGAAGTAAAAAATGAAATTAAAGAAGAGCTTTTATCAATAATTAAAAATGAATTATTAGAAGAAATTAAAGAGGAAATAAAAGAAGAAATATTAAATGAATTAAGAGTAGAATAAAGATAATAGATATTGGTTTATTTTACCTTATTCTGATATACTAGAAAAAAAGGCTATATTTTAAATTAACAATTGTGTATAATTTAAAATATAGCCTTAAAGTTTAAGAAAATATAAAAGTAGAGTGGTGATATTCTTGGTAAGAAAGAAAAATAGCAATACTCTAGCTGAAAATAGAAAAGCTAGACATGATTATTTTGTAGAAGAAACAATAGAGGCAGGAATAGCTTTAGTTGGTACAGAAGTAAAATCAATTAGAGCAGGAAAATGTAATTTAAAAGAAGCTTATGCAGATGTATCTAATGGGGAAATAATAATATTAGGGATGCATATTAGTCCTTATGAACAAGGAAATATATTTAATGTAGATCCATTAAGACCAAGAAAACTTCTTCTTCATAAAAGAGAAATAGCAAGATTTGCAGGTCTAGTGTCACAACAGGGATACACATTAATTCCTTTATCTCTTTATTTAAAAAATGGTAAGGTAAAAGTTGCTCTTGGATTATGTAGAGGTAAGAAAAACTACGATAAGAGGGACGCTCTTCTAGAAAAAGCTCATAAGAGAGATATGGAAAGAGAAATGAAAAACGCAAACAAATACTAATTACAGGCTTTAGCCACGAGCAGTGTGGAGTTTGGAGTGTGGAGTTTGGAGTGCGGAGTGTGGAGTTGGGAGTTTGGAGTTTGAAATGGGTGCTTAGTTTTCAGGTTTCAGATTAAGATAAAGATAATTTAATTGGTAGCAATAAAGATTTAAAT
>Ga0209537_1000349_pt1 | contig 56957 bp, 55 predicted proteins | sample BioPla4DNA1_FD_187698 | JGI IMG/M metagenome (GOLD analysis project Ga0209537, IMG submission 187698) | Biogas fermentation microbial communities from Germany - Plant 4 DNA1 (SPAdes) (version 2) | ecosystem: Engineered > Bioreactor > Anaerobic > Digestate | place: Bielefeld, North... | reverse complement strand
TCAATAAAGCCGTCTCATAGTCAACGATTTTGATAGCGTAATCTTCGCGGGAACTATCCTCCATATCAATAGCCCTGTTGAAAAGTTTCTCCGCTTTGTCATACAACCTGCCTGCTTCTTCAGGACTTACATACCGGCATTTTGCCATCAGCAGCCTTCCCTCAGTATAGTAATACTTTGCGAACTTGGGATTGAGGCTCTTTGCTTTTTCTATATATTCCCCCGCGAGTTCATAATTGTCCTCAAAAGACTCTTTGTCACCCAGCTCGGAAGCATAAAACACCAGCTCACAGAAGTTATGGTAGATACCGGGGTAATTGGGATCATACCTTTTATCCGTGTTGTATATATCGATGCATTTTTTCGCAGAAGCAAGCGCCTCGCTCATATCCGCCTTATTCTTATTCCTTTCTTCCTGGTAAAGGATCTGGCTGTTTGTGTAATACCATAAGGGGAAAATGCTGAAGTCATCCCTGTAAGTTTCTACAATACGTTTGTTTTTCGATATATCTTTTTGATCATGATGATATGTGAACAATATGTAAAATGCTTTGAACCTTAACATGACGTCTTCATTGCGGTCCTCTATGAAATCTATGAAAGCTTTGCTGTCGAGAGCCCTTTTGTTCTTCAGGTACTTGTTGATTTTCCGGGTAAAAGCCGTGGTCTTATCATCCGGAAGATATCGCAGCAGCCAATATATCTCAAGCTCCGGATCGTTAACTTTCCTGACCGTGTAATGATATGCTTTCTCAATATCAGTTTCATTTAATTTGCATACTGATGCGGCTATTTCCTGAAGCTTTCCATCATCATTTGATACTTCAAAGCCCTTATCTTCGCTGATAAAAATCTGCGTTATAAAGCGAACCAGTTTTTTTAATCCATCTTCTGAATTTGGATAAGCAATATATTCATCTATCAGTTTCTGAACGTCATCCAAAACTACCACTGCATTATCCATTTCCATCGCCTCTCTTCAGCTTTGATATAAGGCACTCCACCCAAACAGGCCTCCTGAGGATCCGCAACGCCGCGATACAGCTTTTTCTTACTTTTGCCATATGCAGGCCTCATGACATTATTATAACAAAGATAAATGTAAAAAGGGACATACCTTTTTCACAAAGGAATGTCCCATTACAGGGGAAGGATATCAATATTAAAACTTATACAGACCTGCATGACCGGCCGACGTAGTACAAAACATGGCAGCACCCGGAAACGCCGTCCGAATCCCTTCTGTTCATAGTCCCCGGATGCTTATTACAGCTCGACGCTAAACATATAAGCGGTGCTGTAATTATCGTACCCATTAAGAAAAACTTCCGCTGTCCAATATTTATCCGGATATGGTATGTTCACATCCTGGCTGAGTATTTTGTTACGAGTGATATCATACATAGCATTGATGTCGTATCCTTCGCTTCTGTGCATTGCCTCCATGTCGCCCGAAAAAACAGCAAACGCAAACTGAGAGATGTATGGCGGTCCTGCGACAAAGCCTTTTTCGGCTCTTTGCGGCGTGAAGTCAAAGTAAACGAACCCTTCAGGCACGGGAGCGCCGGCCTTCATAAAACGCCCCCAGAAGCGATGGCATCGTTCAGCATCCACCCCCCTGCCATAATGGTGCTGTAATAAAACATCATGGTCAAAGCCTGATTTATATTCTCTCATGGTATCCAGGACGCCGAAAAGTTCCTTAAGGTCATCGACAGTATCCCGGCCGTCACTTTCACTGATTTCCTTCCCTATAAACCGCATGGCGGGCATCTTCATATATTCGAATCTCTCGACCCTGAAGCCTTCCTGCTGCTTTTCGACCGCACAGGGCATGAAAAGCGTCCATTGCACCCTTGCATCGCAGGCTTTCAGCAAATTCACATAACCGAAAACATCAACGCTGTCTGCTCCTGCGGGTCCCGTTTTGCCTCCGGCTATTTGTTCGCGCAGCCTGCGGTCACGCATGGCTGAGAAATCAGCAAACATTTTTGATACCGCATCACGAAGATGTTCTTCAGTGGTTTTGCCCGACAACTCATCGTCAAATCTGTCCAGCGCATTGAATACAGCCTCATTAACGATCCCGGAAGGTTTAATAGCCTTCAGATATGCCCGGAGCTGTACATTCTGGGTCCTGAACCGCGCAAGTATGCCCATGAAGATCTGCTCATTCTCTGCAAGCTTATCCTCCGTCCATTCAGAATCGTCAAGGATCCATTCGGTCAGGGCATCGAAAACGCCCGGATTGTGCCCTCTTGCCCTGACCGCCCATTTTACGATCCTTTGATATTTATCAATGTCAGACTGTGATTCATTTTTTTGATTTCTGAAATCGCTCCAATAAAATCCATCAACGAGTGAACGGGACATATCGAAACCTCCCTGCGCTTTTAGCTAATCTTTTGACGAATTAGCTAACTTATATTATAATATAGCTAATATCCAAAGGGGTGGTAAGTTTGAAGGTATCGTCAACAGAAGTTCAGAATAATTTTGGTAAATACCTGAAAATCGCAGTGGAACTGGAAGATGTCATCATAACGCGGAATGGCCGCGAGGTCGCGAAATTAGTGCCTTGTGAGCAGAGGACCGTTGTTTCGGAGGAAGCCGCGAATTACATTTTCAATGACCGGTGGAAACTGAGCTATGAAGAATTCCTCAAAATGGTGGAAAACTCAGACCTGCGGTACGAATATATAGACGGCGAAGTTTACCTGCTTGCTTCACCGGTATACAATCACCAGGTTGTGGTTGCAGAAATCTACGGTACTTTTTTCAACTGGTTCAAGGGAAAGAAATGCAGGGCCCTGACTTCTCCTTTTGATGTCACGCTGAAGAAAAGCGAGAGCAACATAAACGTCGTACAGCCTGATATCATCGTCATCTGCGATACCGACAAAATCGATGGATCCGGCAAATACCAGGGCGTGCCGACCCTCGTAGTGGAGGTGTTGTCGAAGTCCACGAAAACAAAGGATATGCTGAAGAAACTCGACCTGTACATGAAGACAGGTGTGAAGGAGTACTGGCTGGTCGATCCGGACAAGAAAGAAGTCACCGTCTACACTTTTGAGAAATATGAAATAGCGGACCACGATACCTATCTTGGTGATATGACGGCGAAATCAATCGTTTTCAGCGGGCTTGAAGTCAGGCTGACGGATATTTTTTCATTTTGAGATTTTTCATGTGCCAATGGTACCGTACCTATGGTTATAATGCGTGCAGCAGCCTCACTCTTTCTATCGCCGTTTGTACATCATGCACCATATTTTTAGGGCCTTTCCATTGTTTCGGTATAAAAACATCATCGCCTCTCAGCAATAACCATATCCTAAACTGAACAAAAACTATTCACCCAGTGTAATATCATCCAGATCGTCCGGGTTTACAAACTTAATATCATCATCGGGGCCATCGAAAACTTTCAGCCAATCCTCCGAATATCTGGGAAAAAAGAATTCCTGAAGACAATACTTTTCGTAAAGTGTTGCTGATGCATTTCCTCTTACGGCTGCCAATCACGGAAAGTTCAGACGCGAAACGGTTTTACTATGAGCTGTTAATAGCTATACTATTCCTCACCGGTGCCTGGAGAAAAACTTTGCAAAAGTCAGGAATCAGTACTTGTAAGAAAAACGAACTAATGATTTACAACAGGTTTACATTCAGCAGAACTCGCGGAATATATAATATTGCATGACAATGAAAGGATGTTTCAGAATGTCGGAAATAATACTTACCGATTTTTACTATGGTGCAGCTTTGTCTGTGTTGTTTAATAACAGTGTCAGAAAAATATCTGCCGCATTAATTGAAAGTGATGATACGCGGCAGTTATATTGTCTGACAACTGATAATAATGAATGCCGACTATTTATAAAGTATCGTACCATGAGAAATGAGACGAAAACTGAAGATTACAACAGTTGGGTATTCAACCTGACTGAAAGGGATAAGAACGAAATCCAATCCCTTATAGAAGAAGGACATAACCTGGTGTTAGCACTTGTGTGTGGGGTAGCAGGTTTTTCAGATAGTGAACTTGCATTGCTTGATAAAGAACAAATAAAAAGAATAATTGATTTAGGGAAGGGTTCCATAACAATTAGCCGTAAGAAACGCGAGCGTGCCTACCGTATTTCGATTGGCGGTGGCAGAGGAAACGCTATGAGAGTTGCGTTCAATCGTTTTGAAGAGTTATTTTGAATATGATCCGCCCCCAGAAAACAATAAAGTTCGAGGGACGGCTGTAAATAAGCCGTCCTCTTCACCTCATTAAATGAGTTATTAAAGGGGACGTTCACCGTCCCCTTTACCGACGCTTTTACCTTAGCAGCGACTCTCCCGTCATTTCCGCAGGCTTCTCGAGGCCCATCAGGTCGAGCATCGTCGGAGCCAGGTCCGCCAGACGGCCCTCCTTAAGCTGCCGGTCGCCTATGCCGATGCCTACGAGAGGCACCACGTTGGTGGTGTGGGCCGTATACGGGCTGCCGGTCTCATAGTCGACCATTTGCTCGGCGTTCCCATGGTCAGCGGTTATGAGGACGATGCCGTCCTGTGCCCTGACAGCGTCGACGATCCTGCCCACGCATTTGTCTATGGCTTCCACTGCGGCCTTCGCAGCTTCGAAGACACCCGTATGGCCTACCATGTCGCAGTTCGCGAAGTTCAGTATGATCACGTCATACTGCCTGGAATCGATCCTCTTCAGGACTTCCTCCGTAACCTCGTATGCGCTCATCTCCGGCTTCATGTCATATGTGGGCACTTTCGGCGACGGGATCAGGCACCTGTCCTCGCCCTCATACATCGTCTCGGTACCGCCGTTGAAGAAGAACGTGACATGGGCATATTTCTCGGTTTCGGCGATCCTGAGCTGCCTGAGCCCCTTCCTGCTGATATATTCACCGAATGTGTTGGTCAGCGACTCCGGCTTGAATGCCACTGTTACGTTCGGCATGGTTTTATCATACTGGGTCATGCAGACATAGTGGACCGGGAAGAATCCCTTGGCCCTTTCAAACCCCGTGAAATCAGGATCGACGAAAGCCCTCGTGATTTCTCTCGCCCTGTCGGGCCTGAAGTTGAAGAATATGATCGAGTCATTCTCGCCTATGGTGGCAGTAGGTTTGCCGTCTGTCAGGATGACCGTGGGCTTGACGAACTCGTCGAACTCCTCACGTGAATAGGACTCCGCAACAGCCTCCGCCGCCGACTCTGCCGTCAGGCCCTGGCCAAGCACCATCGCATCGTATGCCAGCTTGACCCTTTCCCAGCGGTTGTCCCTGTCCATGGCATAGTATCTGCCCATTACACTGGCGATCTTTCCTACGCCTATCTCCTCCAGTTTGGCTTCGAGTTCAGCGACATAATCCTTCGCGCTGTCCGGCGGCACGTCCCTGCCGTCGAAGAAGCAGTGCACGAACACGTCCTTTAGTCCGTATCTCTTTGCCATCTCGACCAGCGCATAGAGATGTGTGTTATGGCTGTGTACGCCTCCGTCGGATACCAGCCCGTACAGATGCAGCTTCGTGCCGTTCTTCCTGCAGTTTTCCATGGCATCGACGAGTTCCTTCTTTTCAAAGAAATCTCCGTCCTCGATGGACTTGGTGATCCTTGTGAGCTCCTGGTAGACTATCCTGCCGGCGCCGATATTCGTATGCCCGACCTCGGAATTGCCCATCTGCCCCCTGGGAAGGCCTACATCAAGACCGCTCGTATGTATGATGGTGTTCGGGTATTCTTTCATATAGCGGTCCAGGTTAGGCTTGTGCGCCGCTGCGACTGCATTGCCTTCCGTCCTCTCGTTAATTCCGTATCCATCCAGTATGACCAACATTACAAGTCTTTTTTCCATGATATGTTACACTCCCTTTGTTTTCAGCCTGGTTCGATCCGGTCAGTATCAAATCTCAAAAAGGCTGTCCGTTCAGACAGCCTTTTGATCGTCCTATGCCAGGTACATTTCCTGAAGCTGCTCTCTTTTTAAGTCAGAACCAAAAACTGCACCCGGCCGTCATGACTTGACTATCTTTTCGAAGTCGTCAAGCCTGAGGCTTGCACCGCCAACAAGGCCCCCGTCGATGTCCGACATGCCGAAAAGTCCTTCCGCATTATCGGCAGTAACGCTTCCGCCGTACTGGATGCGGACCTGTTCGGCAGTCTCCTCTCCGTAGAGGCTCTTTATCGTATCCCTGATGATCATGCAAACCTCGTTGGCCTGCTCATTCGTTGCCGTCTTGCCGGTACCGATAGCCCATATGGGCTCGTAAGCTATGATAACGTCCTTTACCTGATCAGCCGTGAGCCCGAGGAGAGCGATCTTTACCTGGTAGCTTACAAGCTCGGCCGTGACTCCCTGTTCCCTCTGTGTCAGCGATTCACCGACACAAACGATGGGTTTGAGTCCGTATTTGAGTGCTGCATGGACCTTCTTGTTGACTGTCTCGTCTGTTTCTGCGAAATACTGTCTCCTCTCGGAGTGGCCTATGATGACATATTCCACGCCCAGGTCCCTGAGCATCAGGCCCGAGACCTCACCGGTGAACGCTCCTTTTTCTTCCCAGTGCATGTTCTGTGCAGCGACCTTGATGTTGGATCCTGCAGCAGCTTTTATAACATCCGGCAGACATACGAATGGTGCGCCGACAACTACGTCTGCCTGAACACCTGCGACCCTCGGTATCAGAGCCTTGACGAACTCTGCCGCCTCTTTCGCAGTTTTATTCATTTTCCAGTTGCCGGCTATCACTTTTTTTCGCGGGTTCTTATCCATCAGGACCGCGATTCCGGGAAGGACCTTTCCTTCAAGGAATTCCAGCGATGCTCCTCCACCTGTCGAAATATGGGTTATTCTATCGGCAAAGCCAAGCTGTTCGATGGCTGCAGCAGAATCGCCGCCGCCGACTATCGAGACGGCCCCGGACTCGGCGACCGCCCTTGCGATCTCCCTGGTGCCGTTGGCGAAAGCCTCGAACTCGAACACGCCCATGGGGCCGTTCCACACGATGGTCTTTGCCTTTTTGATCTCTTTGGAGAAGTATTCGATGGTCTGTGAGCCTATGTCCATGCCCATCCATCCGTCAGGCATGTCGTCGGAAGGCACATACTTGTACTCGGTGTCAGGCTTGAATTCCTTGCCGACTATGCTGCCGATGGGGAGCAGCAGCTTGACGCCCTTCTGCTCGGCCTTTTCCATCAGGCTCTTTGCCAGGTCTATCTTATCTTCCTCACAAATGGAATCGCCTATCTTGTATCCCTTCGCCTTGAGGAACGTATAAGCCATCCCGCCGCCGATTATGAGCGAATCGACCTTGTCTATCAGGTTCTCGATCACGCTGATCTTGTCCGATACCTTCGCACCGCCGAGTATCGCCACAAAAGGCCTCTCAGGATTGGAGAGGGCTTTGCCCATTATCTCGATTTCCTTCCGAATCAGGTATCCGCAGACTGCCGGGAGGTAATCGGCTACGCCCGCAGTCGAAGCATGGGCCCTGTGTGCGGTACCGAAAGCATCATTGACATATATCTCTGCCAGTGAAGCAAGTTCCTTTGCAAATGCAGGGTCGTTTTTCGTCTCTTCCTTGTGGAACCTGACATTCTCCAGCATCAGCACTTCGCCTTCCCTGAGCGCTGCCGCTTTTTCCTTCGCGTCAGGTCCGATGACGTCCTTTGCCATGATGACAGGCTGGCCAAGCAACTCGCTGAGCCTTTCAGCCGCCGGCTTCATGCTGTATTTCTCTTCCGGCCCTTCCTTCGGCCTTCCGAGGTGGGAAACCAGTATGGTCTTTGCCTTGTTGTCAACTAAGTATCTGATCGTCGGAAGTGCTGCCCTGATCCTCTTGTCGTCAGTGATATTGCGGTTTTCATCCAGCGGTACGTTGAAGTCGACCCTTACGAGGACCCTTTTGCCACGTACGTCTATGTCCTCGATTGTCTTCTTGTTGTATAACGCCATAAAATCCACCCTTTCGAACTTCGTTTCGCGGCTTTGTCTCCGCACCCGTCACAATCAAAAGGCCCGCCCTTTGACCACTCACTTGAGGTAAGGGCAAGAGCGGGCCCTGATCAGTTTGAATGATCATGCATTACTGCGCATCGACCTTTGCCATGTGCATGATGAGGTCGAGGACCTTGTTTGAATAGCCCCACTCATTGTCATACCATGCAACCAGCTTCACGAAATTGCTGTTGAGCGAGATGCCTGCTTTCGCGTCGAATATCGATGTGCGAGCATCGCCGATGAAGTCGGACGAAACGACATCATCTTCGGTATATCCGAGGATACCCTTGAGCTCGCCCTCAGAAGCCTTTTTGACTGCTGCCTTGATCTCGTCGTACGTGGCAGGCTTTTCGAGACGGCATGTGAGGTCGACGACTGATACGTCGATAGTCGGGACCCTGAATGCCATACCGGTCAGCTTGCCGTTGAGTTCAGGAATGACCTTGCCGACAGCCTTTGCAGCGCCGGTGGAAGAAGGGATGATATTGTGAGCCGCTGCACGTCCGCCTCTCCAGTCCTTCTTGGACGGTCCGTCAACGGTCTTCTGCGTTGCTGTGATCGAGTGTACTGTTGTCATGAGACCTTCAACTATGCCGAAGTTTTCATGGATGACCTTTGCCAGGGGTGCAAGGCAGTTGGTCGTGCAGGACGCATTGGATACGACATTCATATCCTTCGTGTACTTGTTGTGGTTGACACCCATTACGAACATCGGTGTGTTGTCTTTTGCCGGAGCAGTGATGACGACCTTCTTCGCACCGCCCTTGAAGTGGGCCGAAGCTTTTTCAGAGGTGGTGAATACACCGGTCGACTCGACTATGTATTCAGCGCCGCACTCGCTCCAGGGGATCTCATCGGGATTCATGGTGGCATAGACCGAGATCTTCCTGCCGTTTACGACCAGCTTGCCGTCCTCGGTATAGACCTCGCCCTTGAACTGGCCATGAACAGTGTCATATTTGAGCATGTATACCATGTAATCAAGATCGATGAACGGGTCATTTATCCCTCTGACCTCAACTTCAGGATTGTCGACCGCAGCTCTGAACACAAGACGTCCGATTCGTCCGAATCCGTTGATACCTATTTTTATTGCCATTTCCTCTTACCTCCTGTATGAAATTTAGTTATAGCTTTCCAAAATCAAAACTATTTTATATTATTTGATACAGTTTTTCAATACCTCGGGCCAAAAATAAGCAAAATTTTAACAAAGTCCCGGGATGGGGTTTTTATGCACATCGAAGTCCATCAGCAGTCATCAATATGTTCTCCCGTATCGCACCTTAGTATGCACTCATATCCATTACCGTGCACATGGGCAATGCCGCTGCAGCAACAGGTCCGCACCGTCCGTACGGGGTACACGCCCGGGATACACGATGAACTTTTCTGCCAGTGTCACGGGGTGGTAGGAAAGCTTGGCTTTCCTCATCCCTTCGAAACCCAGGTCCTGTTCCCTGTTTATATAAGTGGTGCCGCTCCACTCGTTCTGCGCAAACTGCTGGTTTATGAAGGCGTAAAGCCCGTTTATCGAGCTTTTGGCCTTTTCTATGTGTATAACGGCGGTATCTTCGTTAAGCATCTCGCCAACCGTGAACGCTTCGAACCTGCCATCCACCCTGATCAGCGCTCCTTTGCACCCAAGGGTCCTGAAATGCCTCAGGATCTCGAGGTTGGCATAGCGCTCACAATAGTCGCCTTCCTGGCAGCTGCAGTCCCTGTCCCTGCACCATTCCTCCATGATCCTGACACATTCGTCCAGCAGCCCGCATTCCAGGGGCACATATTCATAAGTGTGTTCCCTCCGGAACCTGTTGATATGGTTGCGTTTGCCGTCGTATTTCTTCCCTTTCAGCTCGACCAGGTCCTTCGTCAGGTAAACGTAATCGCTGTTGTCCCTGTCAAACACGATGGAATCCTCGCCCTGTATCCTGTCCCTGAAATAGTCGAGCTCATCCCTGGTGATCCTGCCGAAACAAAGCTCCCAGCCCCTTTCGGCAAAGTAACTGCTGATCGCTTCGTATGCTTCTTCGAAGTTCCTCCCGTTCACTTCCCCCAGGGGCATCATCGCGAACGGCCGGCTTTTTGCCGGAGCCGCTATGACGCACAGAAGGTCCGATATTACGGCATACCTGAACCTGTAATAATATCTCCATGCAAAGAAATTCGTGAATGTCAGTTCGGATATCTTTGGCTTGTGTTTCTTTATATAGTGGTCGAACAGGTACTTACTGTTCAGTGTTATTTCTGAAAATTCCATGTCTGCATGCACTCCAGTCATCATTTCCGGCCATCGGTCAAAATCAGCCGGTCAAAGTCAATATACCCTTAACGGCGGTTCACGAAACGCTCCGTATGATGGAAACCACGAATCCGGCAGCTTTCACCATGTCGCTTATCGAAATGCATTCCTCGGTACTGTGCACTTTCTGCATGCCCGTGCTCACATCCACCGACTGGATGCCTTTCCCGTTGAAAATGTTCGTATCGCTCCCTCCGCCCGTCTCTTCGGTGACGAGTGGCACGCCGGCGTCTTCAGCTGCCTTCCTCAGGATATCCATGATCGGGGCATCATCCGGTATATTGAATGAAGGGTAGAGCCTCTCAGCCCGGAAATCGATTTTCCCGCCAAATTCAGCGGCAGCCTGCTCAAACCGCTCCCTCATATGCCGTGTCTGCTCCTCGAGTTTCCTCTCGTCGCGGCTCCTGGCCTCTCCCATGATCTCCACCCTGTCGCAGACGATGTTCGTCTCACGTCCGCCCTTTATGACACCGATATTTGCTGTGGTCTCATGGTCGATCCTTCCGAGCTTCATCCCGGAAATGGCCGAAGCCGCGATCCTGATGGCATCTACGCCCTTTTCGGGAGAAAGGCCTGCATGTGCCGACTTCCCTTCCACGGTCACGAATATCTTGTCCTGTGACGGCGCTTTTACGGCCACCGTGCCGATCGGGCCGTTGCTGTCCATAACGAAGCCGTATTTCGCATATATCCTGCTGTAATCCAGGTTTTTGGCTCCGTACAGGCCGCCTTCCTCGGCAACGGTGAAAACCACCTGGATATCTCCATGTTCGATCCCCTTTTCCTTTATGGTCCTGAGCGCTTCCAATATGCATACTATGCCGGAAACGTCATCTCCCCCGAGGACCGTCGAACCGTCGCTCCTTATCATGTCGCCGTCGACGACGGCCTTTTTGCCGGTGCCGGGTCCGACGGTGTCCATGTGCGCGGCGAACATTACCGCAGGCACATTTTTCGTCCCCTTCACGGTGCAGATGATGTTCCCCGCTTCACCGCCGATCCTTTTGCCGGCGTCATCCTCCCAGGGTTCGTATCCCATGGCTTTAAGCCTTGCCTTCAGCGCGTCGGCCATCCTGCGCTCCTTTTTCGACAGGCTGTCTATGCCCGTCAGTTCCAGGAACTCCTTTACCAACCTGTCCCTGTTTATCAATAGGATCACTCCATTCCTTTTACCTTATATTCACTACAGTCAGACTTCTTCGATTTTTTCAGCACCGGCCTGTTCAGCCGGTCTTCCGGGCTCCATACTGCCTCTCATCTGGAATCCCCTGAAACCATGTTGTCTCAGGACCTCGTACAATACTATTGCAACGGAGTTCGACAGATTAAGAGACCGAATCCCCGGTCTCATAGGTATCCTGATGCAATATTCCCTGTTGGCCTCAAGCAGGCTCTCCGGCAAGCCTGCCGTTTCTTTGCCGAACACGAGGAAGCAGTCCTCCGGGTAGTCGACCTCTGTATACGCCCTGGGCGCCCTGGTCGATGTATAGTAAAAAACATGGTCCGGGTATTTCCGCCTCAGTTCCTCGAAGCTGTCGCTGACGCTGACCAGTACCTTGTCCCAGTAGTCAAGGCCGGCCCTTTTGAGATGGCGGTCATCGATCGAAAAACCCAGGGGCTTCACCAGGTGCAGCCCTGCCCCGGTAGCCGCGCACGTCCTTGCGATATTCCCGGTATTCTGGGGTATCTCAGGTTCAACAAGCACTATATGTACAGGCAACTTTTACATCCCAGCTTTCATAGAAGTTGTATTTCATCCCGGTCATGAAGCCGCATGGAAAGCCGATCCGCGGAAAAGTCCCGCAAGCAGGTGTGTACACCTTCCGTGTCATAGACCGGCCATTATTTAATGATACCACAAATATAGCACATTTAATAACCTATTCAAACCACCGGCGCAGGTAAGCCATGTCGCGTTTTGTAATATACTGCCTGTAATTCTTGACATGGTTTTCCCATGCTGATATAATTCAACCAACAAACAAAGGACAGAAGTATCTCATCCGGAACTGGTGCGCCGCTGCGCATCGATTCAAAAAGAGAACAATGCCCGTCATCAAAACACAGTTCATTAAAAATGTATCTGTGTTTTTATATGATATTTTCGAACTTGATACTCGATTAAGTGTGAGGAGGTCAATTATGAGCAACACATCCTACAATCCCTATCTGACGGCCCAGGCCCAATTCGATAATGTTGCCAGACTGCTCGGATTGGACGAAGCCACAAGGGAACTCCTCCGTCAGCCTATGCGCGAATACCACTTCACCATCCCTGTACGCATGGATGACGGCACGGTCAGGATATTCAAGGGGTTCCGCATACAGCACAACGATGCCAGGGGCCCTGCCAAAGGCGGCATCAGGTTCCATCCCAACGAGACCGTAGATACCATCCGCGCCCTCTCCATGTGGATGACATGGAAATGCGCGGTCGTCGATATCCCGCTTGGCGGCGGCAAAGGCGGAATAATCTGTGATCCCAGGACCATGTCGGAACGCGAGCAGGAGCAGTTGTGCCGCGGCTATGTCCGCCAGCTGGCTCGCAACATGGGGCCAAACCTCGACGTGCCGGCGCCTGACGTCATGTCGAATGCAAAGCACATGCTCTGGATGCTGGACGAGTATGAGACCATCAGCGGCGGAAGATTCCCCGGGACCATCACGGGCAAGCCAGTCGGTATGGGAGGGTCCCTCGGCAGGACTGAAGCGACGGGGTTCGGCGTCATCTACGTCCTCCGCGAGGCGCTCAAAAAACTTGACATCAGGCCGGAAAACACTACGGCAAGCATCCAGGGATTCGGCAACGTCGCCCAGTATGCAGCGAAGATGTACACACAGCTCGGCGGCAGGATCATAGCCATCTCATGTTGGGACAACACCGACAGGAAGGCATATACATACCGCAGGACAGGCGGTATAGATGTCGAAGAGCTCGTATCGATCACGGACGCTTTCGGATCCATAAACAAGGACAAGGCAAGGGAACTTGGCTACGAGGTCCTGGACGGCGAAGCATGGATCGAACAGGACGTGGACATCCTCATCCCGGCGGCGCTCGAAAACCAGATCACTGCCAAAAACGTGGGCAAAATAAGCAAACAGGTGAAGATAATCGCAGAAGCTGCCAACGGGCCGACGACGACCGATGCCGACAAGGTCATAAACGAACGCGGCATATTCCTGATACCCGACTTCCTTGCAAATGCCGGCGGAGTGACATGCAGTTATTTCGAACAGGTCCAGTGCAACATGAACTACTTCTGGGACAAGGACGAAGTCCTTTCGAAGCTCGACAGGGTAATGACTTCTGCTTTCCACGCAGTATATGACGTATCCGCCGCAAGGAAGCTCAACATGCGCGACGCAGCATATGTCATCGCGATAGAACGCGTGGCCAAAGCAGTAAAGAGCCGCGGCTGGGCATGACATGCGAAAATTTCCTTTTGCCGCAGACGACATAAATGTGCGCTCCTTCGCAAAAAATAAGCACAGTCTGACATGATCAACTGCAGGGAGTGATGCACAGTGAACGGTAAAAGGACAGCAATCGTTATCATTATTGCCGGGGCAATGGCTTTGGCCGGGACCGTATCTCTTGCCGAAAAAGGTCCTGCGCCCCAGGCTCCCGCCCCGTTATCGGATAAGGCACCGGTGTCCCCGGTGACCAGGGAGCAGATAAGGGAGCGTATAAATGATGCCCTTGACAAGCTCGTCAGCGACAAGGTCATCACGAAGGAGCAGAAAGATGCCGTACTCGAGGCAATGGACAAAAGGCGGCAGTGCGTCGGGAAAGACACCAGGAAAGGTATCGGCAAAGACATCGGCAGAGAGAAAGACGGAAAGCCAGGCAAAAAGCACTTCAGATGCAAAAGGAAAGATGTGCTTGAAGGCCTGGTCAAAGAAGGCATGATCACCGAAGAACAGGCCGATGCCATTCGGAAGGCACTAAGATCCGTATTCGAAGAAATGAAAAAAGACATGAAAAAACCGGAACAGCCCCGGTAAGAGCTCCGGGAAAAACTCCGGGAATAAAACTCCGGACCACTTCAGGGTCCGGAGTTTTATGATATCTGCATCAAATCCCTAATGTCAGTAAAATCGGCGTCACATCCATATCCTGTAGTTGCCGCTCAAGGCAAGCATGGCAAATAAATACAGGCAGTTGTCATAATAGCGCCTGACACCGGTCCGGACAGGAGTATTCCACAGGTATTCGACACATTTTCGCCTGTTCTCGGTATCGTTTGCTGCCAGCGAGGCCATCGCATTGGTCGCCACCAGCCCGACAGGATGCAATGCCTTTTCCGGAAGCGGTGTACCGTCGATGGCATACATGCGGAAATCGGCATCTGCACCCATCGGCGCAAAAAACGCCTGGATTTTGTCGGCCAGGGTCCTCTGCCATTCATCCTTTCCGAACCATTCATAGTCCAGGCCGATATTGGCCGCGACCCGGTACGAATCACTGTAAAAGTGGTGATGGCCATATCCCCACGGCGCCCTGTGAGGCCTTCCGTCAAATTCAGAATACTCCGGCGCAAGCCCGGTCACAGGATGGCATGCCTTCCTGAGGAAACGCCTGCTGGCATCGGCCGCCTCCTTCCAGAACTCGCTGTCCTCCGGGTTCCCCATTAACGCAAACAGTTCATAGAAATGGGGCAGGTGATACGACGGGTCCGTATAAGGACTTTCAGGAATGAACTTGATAAGCTTGAGGTTCGGATCCCACATCGGATCCCCGATGCCGTCCTCTCCCTTATGGACGACTTCTCTCAGGATGTTCCTGGCCTGCCTGCTGTAGTCGAACGGTTCCGGCCCGTCTCCCCAGCGTTTCGACGCAAAAAGCAGGGCCATGGCGAAGTATTCCTCACCGTCCGGAGCAGGCCCCTGGGCTCTCCTGGTCCCGTCCGGGTTCAGCGACCATGCAAAATACCCTTTATACTTGCCGGAACGATGGAGCATGTATGTATATGTCCACTTCCAGATCCGGTCGAACTCTTCCTTTTTGTCCATCTGCACACACATCATCATGCCGTATGACATGCCTTCAGTACGCACATCGTTGTTGCCCGTATCCAGGATGTATCCCATGTCATCGTCGACAGGCCAGTAGATCCTGGTGTTCTCGTCCCCGTAGAACAGCTTGTTCCACGTGTCCTCCACCCTCCTTTGGATCTCTTCCTCGTCGTACCCGTACTCCCTGAATACGTTCCTGTACTTTCCCGTGTAGAATGCTCCTGTCATTTGCTCTATCCTCCTATCAGCAAAAATGGCCCATGCCGAAGCCTCTGCTTCTTCATGAGCACGATTTGGACGCCAAACACTAATCTTCCTCGGTGGATATATCAAGTTCGACCGTATCGTCGCCGACCAGCAGCGGGATGCAAATGGTCGTCATCCTTCCCTTGGTGATCTGCAGGTTCTCGCCCATCACCAGCGTCGGAGGTGTGATGTCTATTTGTATGCCCTTGTTATAAAGCAGCATCGCCGCATTTCCCATGATCATGTTGGCAAGTTCGGCAATGGCGCTTTTGGACATATCATCAAGTTCCGTAACGGGCATGCCCATCATCATGTTGGAAGCCAGCCTCATCGCGAATTCCTTGCGCATGGAAAAATTGGCCTGTCCGCGGATCTTGCCCGTCAGGCCTACCATTATCACGATGTCTTCGCTTCTGTATGGGGAGGTTTTGAGATAAACCTTGCCTAATTTCGCTTCCATCGAAGCTATCTGTTTGAATACAGTCTGACTTGCTTCGATAAACGGGTTGATGTACTCTACTTTCATTTATGGACCTCACATTACTGCTTTTTTTCGTACGGATGTAGGTATTATTCTATATGTGATGCCAAAATCCTTCCTTTCCGGACTTTTTTCGTTCTTCCCTGGCATTATTTTGCATGCTCTGAAGTATTTATAAAAGCCGTGTTGTTATATATATCACCGATCCGGGCAATGTAAACATCGGATCATCAAATTTTATCAGGTTTTCGCCCTGGGTTTTACCGCCAGTGCCGCCAGGAACGAGAAGAAAACTGCGGCAGCGATACCCGCGGCAGTAGCCCTGATGCCGCCTGTGAACGCGCCAAGCAGGCCATACTTATCCACATCCCTGAACGCACCTTTGGCAAGATTGTACCCGAAACCTGTCAACGGGATCGTGGCACCGGCACCGCCCACCTCCACTATTTTTTCATACACGCCCAGCCCTGTCAGCACGACTCCGAGCGATACGAACAGGACCAGTATCCTTGCCGGCGTCAGCTTCGTCTTGTCGATGAGCACCTGTCCCACCGCGCAGATGAGTCCGCCTGCCACGAACGCATTTATATACTGGATGATCGTTTCCCGCATCACTGAGTTCCTCCTTTTGAATTTTCGATCGCGACTGCGTGTGCGATGCATGGGATCGTCTCTCCCTGCTGGACACTCGTCGGGCTGAGCAGTGCTCCCGTGGGCACAAAAAGGATCCTTTCGAGCTTTCCTTTTTTCATCCTGTCATGCAGGTAACCGGCAAAGACCGTTGCAGCACATCCGCAGCCGCTTCCTCCCGCATGCACGTCCTGCTTCATGTCATAGATCATTAGCCCGCAATCGTTCAGAAGACTGCCTATGTGTATGCCGTTCGAAGACAGGATGTCTTCGAGTATGTGCTTCCCGACCATGCCCAGGTCGCCTGTCACGACCATGTCGTAATAGTCATGGGGCAGGCCTGTATCCTGGAAATGGGCAAAGATGGTGTCAGCAGCGGCCGGCGCCATCGCGGCTCCCATGTTGTTCTGGTCTTTTATGCCCATGTCCACTATCTTGCCGGTCGTGATCCTTGTGATGTACGGCCCGTCTCCTTCCGCCGACAGGATGATGCCGCCCGAGCCCGTTACAGTCCACTGCGCAGTGGGCGGCCTCTGTGATCCAAGCTCCAGCGGAAACCTGAATTGCTTTTCGGCGGAGCAGAAATGGCTCGACGTAAGGCAGGCCACGTTGAAGGCAAATCCTCCGTCTATCAGCATTGCCCCGATCTGCATGGCCTCTCCTATGGTCGAACATGCCCCGTATACCCCGAAAAAGGGCACGTTGGACTCACGGATGCCGAAGTTGGCGGCAATGCACTGGTTCAGAAGGTCGCCTGCTATGACGAAGTCCAGCGCATCCATCGGCAGCGACGCCTTTGCGATGACCTTCGAGAGCACTTCCCTCATGAACTTGCTTTCTGCTTTCTCCCAGCTTTTTTCTCCCCAGAATTCGTCATCCACTGTCTGGTCGAAATAACCTGCGAGCGGCCCTTTCCCCTCCTTGGGTCCTACGATGGACGCCGTCGCGTTTATCGACGGAGGGTGCTGCATCTGGAAAGTCTGTCTTCCCGTTTTTTTCTCGATCATGCATCCTACTCCTTTGCATTTTCAGGATTTCAGCAGGAAACGGATGATCCCGACGATGATCGACACCGATATGCCGTATACCAGGACAGGTCCCGCTACCAGGAACATCCTTGCGCCTATCCCGAGAACGTATCCTTCGGATTTGTACTCAATGGCAGGCGACGCTATGGAATTCGCAAACCCCGTGATCGGCACTATCGAACCGGCACCTGCGAACCTGCCCAGGTCATCGTAAAGGTTCAGCGCTGTCAGCGTGACTCCAAGAAGTATCATCACTATTGACGTGACCGAGCCGGCAGTTTCCTGGTTGAGTCCCATGTTTTTGAAAGAATTCAGGAAAAACTGTCCTATCACGCAGATGACACCGCCGACCATGAATGCCCTCAGCGTGTTCCTCAGGGTCCTGGAATTCGGGGACACCTTGTCCACATACTTTCTGTACTCATCCCTGGTCATAACCTGCTGCACGGGCTGTCTCCCCCTTCAGCCATTTTCATTACGAAGACCCCGTTCGACGGGATCCTGCTGCTCCTGGCCGAGATCATGAACCAGATCACGGCTGCCAGGATCAGCATGAAAACGATCGCGAAAAGCAACTTGTACCTGTTCAGAATGACAAGCATGAAAAACACTCCGATTGTCCGATTTTTATTTTTATTATTGGAACATTCGAAAAAAGTATGCGCAGAAATTCAGCACCGGCTGTGATGGATGCAGGATGATCCCGCATTCGTCATGGATGGGGCAGTGTCAGTTGACGCTTATGCGGTTCCGGATATCCTCAAGGATCTTTTTCTCGATCCTGGAGACCTGTACCTGTGAAATCCCAAGCATCCTTGCTATCTGGACCTGCGTCTTCTCCTTGAAATACCTGAGAATTATGATCTGCTTCTCCCTTGGCTTCAGTGTATCCATAACTTCCCTGAGCGCGATCCTGTCAATGATGTCGGTTTCATCGCTGCAGCCGTTGTCGTTGATCCTGTCGATAAGCAGCAGCGATGAACTGTCCCCCTCGTTTATCGGGGTGAACAGGGATTCCGGCGAATGCCCTGCTTCGATGGCCATCACGATCTCATCCATCGGTATATCGAGGTGCTGGGCCAGTTCGCTTACGGTAGGTTCCCTTCCGAGCTCCTTGGCCAGTATATCTTTTGCGATCCGCACCCTGTTGGATACTTCCTTCAGCGACCTGCTCACCTTGATGATGCCGTCATCCCTGAGGAACCGCTTTATCTCGCCTATGATCATGGGCACGGCATACGTGGAGAACCTGACATCGTATGACGTATCGAACTTGTTTATCGCCTTTATGAGGCCGATACATCCTATCTGGAACAGGTCCTCGGTCTCATGCCCCCTGTTCTGGAACCTGCGCACGATGCTCCACACAAGGCCTATGTTGTTTTCGACAAGCATGCTCTGGGCAAGCCTGTCGCCCTCCTTGGCCAGCATGATGAGCTCCGTCGTGTCCTTGTCCCTGTATGTTTCCCTGTCGTTATATGTATCCTCAGACATATACCCGCACTATCCCCCGACTGATCATCATTTGTACAGGCATTATGTATACCTCGAACATTTAATAACATTATTGCCATATTATAACTGTTTCATGCAAAAAAAAATTAAATAATGGCCGGATCCTTCCGGGCAGAAAATGCCCCTGTCATTTTTCCTGCTTTTTCCGCGGCCTTTCCGCAGAACTGAAAGTTTTGTAAAGAGTGACCGTCGTTCCCTCTCCAGGCTTCGACCTGACCTTCACCCTGTCCATGAAGCTTTCCATTACGGTAAATCCCATGCCGGACCGTTCCATTTCCGGTTTTGAAGTGTACAGCGGCTGCATGGCCAATTCGATGTCCTCTATGCCCTTGCCCTCGTCCGATATCTCTATCTCGACGCTTCTTTCATACAGCCGGCATACCATCCTTATGGTGCCGGTCTCATCCTCGTATCCGTGTATTATCGCATTCGTAACGGCTTCAGACACCGCAGTCCGCACATCCGCAAGTTCCTCGATGGTAGGATCGAGCTGCGACACGAAAGCGGCTGCCACTACCCTTGCGAATGCCTCATTGCTTGATTTGCTCAAAAACTCAAGTTTCATCTCGTTAACAGGCTGCATGCGATTTTCTCCCCTTCAGATTCACTTGGACAAATAACACACGGCCGCGGTATCCGGCCTTCGCCGGAACGTAAGGCCGTCATGCGCCGGAAAGCGCCCTGAGGGCGTCATTCAGTTCACTGTATACCGGCATGAGCTTCAGTACGCCCGATATCTCAAGTATTTTGCGGATCCTGCCGTTACTGCATATGATCGCAGCCTTCCCCCCGAGTTTCCTGATGTTCGCATACCTTCCCACCAGGACGCCGATACCGGAACTGTCCATGAAACTCAGGCCCGTCAGGTCGAATATCACGTCCCTCGTAGTTGCCTTGATCACTTCCCTTTCGATCTTGTTGCGGACATATTCGGCAAAGTGGTGGTCGAGTTCGCCGGAAAAAGCTGCGATAAGGGTGGATCCCCTGTTAGTGAACTTTATATCCAATACCATCCCTCCGAAAATTCCTTTGCGTTACTGTATTATTCTTTACGTGCCAGGAATTTCCTTCATAGAAAAATGGCAATATTTGTAATGTGGCCGGGATTTTTATTACATATTACGACAGCTTTCAGTCCGCTTCACCGGTCTTCCTGTCTTTCTGCCCGGGCGGTCCGCCCCTGTGTTTTTCAGCTATCCTGTCGAGCTTCCTCAGCCTGTGGTTGACGCCGGACTTCCCAAGCGGGGGATTGAGCATCTGGCCAAGTTCCGTCAGGCTCAGGTCCTTGTGTTCCAGCCTGAGTTCCGCGATTTCGCGCAGGCTGGGCGGCAGCTTGTCCAAACCGATGTTGTCCGCGATATACAGGATGTTTTCCACCTGCCTGACCGATGCATTCACGGTCTTTCCAAGGTTGGCCGTCTCGCAGTTCACGATCCTGTTCACGTTGTTGCGCATTCCCTTGAGGATCCGCACATTCTCCAGTTCCAGCAAGGCTTTGTGGGCCCCGATGACATTCAGGAAGTCCACTATGTTTTCGCCTTCCTTGAGGTATGTCACATAGCTTCCCTTGCGGATGATGGTCCTGCTGTTCAGTCCGTAAAAGCCCATCAGGCGCCTGAGTTCGTCGGCCTGTTCGCTTGTCCTGGACGTCAGCTCAAGATGGTAGGTTTTTTCAGGATCGCTTATGGAACCGCCTGCAAGGAACGCTCCGCGCAGGAAAGCCTTTACACAGCAAGCCTGCTCCCGGTCGATCTTCCGGACCGGCGCCAGTTCGTACCGGCCGCCTTCCGCCACGACGGCAATGCCGGTCTTCTCCAGGAGGATGCCGGAACCCGACGCTGAAGTCATGAAAAGCATATATGTTGCGTGCTTTTTGAGTTTCGTGCTCTTGCGGATCGTCACTTCCGGGATGATGCCGCAATATTTCCGTATGCTCCTGTATATCCAGCGGGCAAACGCCGCATTCTCAGTAGTGATCCTTATGTTGAAGCCGCCTGCCGGCGCCGGCGCTGCTGCGCCGTTCAGCCACACGACTGCGGCAAGCTCGGACAGCACGCAGCACTCGTCCATGTTTTCCAATCGGCACAGTTCACTTTTGACCGATGATGAAAATGACATATGCATCACCTCGATTTTTTCCGCAAGGCCGGCCTGCGCCTGCCGGCCGGCCCTGAGTCAGTGTCTTACGGATCCGGCACATGCCTGACATATGCCCGGAGGACCTCCGCCACGCTCCATGCCTGTGCGAAACAGCCCCTGGGCATGTGAGGTTCATCGCCGTCGAATATCTCGGAAATGCTCCCAAGGCAGGCATAGTACATATGATCCATGAAAGGCTCGATGAACCTCCGCGGCATTTCTGCATAGGCAGGTTCCCTGCCGAAGGTCCTGGCGAAAGCCGTTATGAAATGGCCGATCAGCCACGGCCACACGGTTCCCTGGTGGTAAGCCGAATCCCTCCGGAACATGTCGCCGATGTAGCGGCCCCTGTATCCTTCCGAATCCCGGGAAAGAGTCCTGAGGCCATATGGAGTGTATAGGTCCTTCCAGACCTTTGCCACCACCATCCGTGCCATATCCCCGTCTATGACCGGGTAGGACAGGCTCACCGCCAGCACCTGGTTCGGCCTGACCCTCCTGTCCTTTTCATCGCCGTTTACAACGTCGTACAGGCACCTGTCCTCTTCATTCCAGAATACCCTGGCAAAGCTCTCCTTCACTCCGTCCGCGATCCGCCCGTACCTGCCGGCGTCGTACCCAAGCAGTAAGGATATGTGCTCCATCACCTTCAGCGCATTATACCACAGTGCGTTTATTTCCACGGCTTTCCCGTGCCTCGGCGTAAAAACCGTGTCACCTGCCTTCGCATCCATCCATGTAAGCTGTGTGTCGCTGCTGCCAGCGGTTATCAGCATGTCTTCGTCCATGCGGATGCCATGGAGCGTTCCGTTGATGTAACTGTCGATCACCTGCAGCATAGAATCGTACAATATTTCCTTAACCAGCGCGGTATCGCCGGTTTTTCCGACGTATGCCCCGATCGCCTCGAAATACCACAATGCCGCGTCGACCGTATTGTATCCCGGCTCACCGCCTTCGTCGGGGAACATGTTGGGTACAAGGCCGTACCTGACATACCTGCTCCAGGCCGCAAGGATATCGGCCGCGTCGTCGTACCTGCCAGTCTCCAGCGTCAGTCCCGGCAGCGAAATCATCGTGTCCCTGCCCCAGTCTGTGAACCAGGGGTACCCGGCAATGATGGTCTTTGAACCGGTGGAGCGCCTGTTTACGATAAAGTGGTCCGCGCTCCTGACCAGCATCCGGTGGAAATCGTTCCTGCAGCCTGCGGTGAGCGCCATGATCCTCTTCTTCTCATCCTCCATGGCAGATTTCCCGTAGTGCGGGTCCATGTATCCGCCTGCCTTCCAGGTTCGGTTTGCCAGGACATCAGGCCCGTCCTGGCAAACGGTGCATACGAAGTAAAAGTCGGCTACGCTGCCGGCTTTTGCGGCTATCCTGAAAATACCGGGTATGTAATGGTCTTCGAAAGCATTGAGTCCCCTTTCGTTCTCCACCGGGTAATACATGCCTTCGAACCAGCAGTTTTCAAGCGCTTCGTAACTGCTGCCGGAACATCCGACCAGTATCCCCAGGTCCAGGTCATAGGGCCGTATGACCGTATGGCTGGTCCCGGGCTCCTGGGCAAACCTCATGTATGCTTTTGACGAATCGCCGTGATAATCCCTGAAATTCACCAATGGGACTACCCTTATCTCGACATCGTCGCTGCCGGTAATTGTCCGGTAACGGATCACCGCTGTGTTTTCTCCATAGACCAGCGAAATGGTCTTTTCCACCAGGATATCCCCTGAAACATAAGTAAAGGCAGGCAGCGGATCCAGTTCGAAGCTTGACTGCAGCAGGTATCCCGTATTTATGTAATTCCCTGTGGAAAATGAAGACAGGCTGTATTCCCGCCCGTTCACAACGATCGTCTCATGCAGTTGGGACAATACCAGGCGCCTCTCTGTAGGAGGCTCAAGCGACGCGACCAGCAGCCCGTGGTACCTGCGGATGTTGGCTCCGATGACCGTCGAAGAGGAAAATCCGCCGATGCCGTTGGTAAGGAGCCATTCACGGCCGATACCGCTTTCAAAGCTGCTCCATTCAGATTTTCCAAACCTCATCAGCCCACCCCCCTCCTATCGTTCCATCCCACGACGCAGTGCCTCAGCATACGATCCAGCGGCGCGATCTGTGCCAGGAAGATACTCCGGCACGGTCCCGCCGGGCGCGGTCCGGCTGTACACCGTTCGGCAGCGCGCAGTTCAACGCCTCTTAAGTGCTATATCTTCAAGGGCGGCCTTGATCACGGCTTCTGCAAGCTTGTGAGGATCATGCCTCACAAGGTTGTTCTTAAGCGACGCGTAATCTCCTTCGATGATCTTTACGCCCGCACTCTCCAGCGCCCCGCGGTCTATGACCACCTGGTCGGCTCCGTCGTTCCTGTATTTTTCCCTGATGTCGTCGGGGATAAACGAATTGTTGACGACGCACAGGTCGATGATGCCCTCGCACGAATGATCCACCAGTGCCTTTATGTGATCGGAAACGGTGTATCCCTCCGTCTCCGACGGCTGCGTCATCACGTTGCACACATATATCTTGAGAGCACCGCTGTTTTTGATGGCGGTACAGATGCCCCTGACCAGCAGGTTCGGAAGGATGCTTGTATAAAGGCTTCCGGGTCCGAGCACTATCACGTCCGCCTGGTCTATGGCCTCGATCACGTCATCAAGCGGCGCCACTTCAGCTGGATCAAGGTATACCCTTTTTATCCTGCACTTGTTGAATTGCCTGTGCTGCCCGATGCGCGACTCGCCGCAGACTATTGTGCCGTCTTCGAGTTCCGCGCACAGCGTCACGTTTTCCAGTGTAACGGGCAGGACCCTGCCGGTGACCGCAAGGACGTCGCTCATCCTCCTGACCGCTTCCACGAAGCTTGAAGAGATGCCGTCCATGGCTGCAAGGAACAGGTTCCCGAAGCTCTGGCCTTTCAGGTTGCCTTCCTTGAACCTGTACTGCAGGAGCTGTTCCATGAGCGGTTCCGTGTCGGCCAGTGCAAGTATGCAGTTCCGTATGTCGCCCGGGGGCAGCATGCCCAGTTCCTGCCTCAGAACGCCCGAACCGCCGCCGTCGTCGGCCACGGTGACGACAGCAGTGATGTTCGATGTGAATGCCTTAAGACCCCGCAGCATCGTGGAAAGGCCGGTACCTCCCCCGATGGCGACTACTTTGGGTCCTTTCATGAGCAGTTCCTGCCGGGGATCTTTTTCAGCAGTTTTCCGCAGGCCAATGCCCTGCCGGGGATTCCTGCCGAATATGCTTCCCGTGGTTTCCCCGAACTTCATCTGCCACCACTCCTGCCGTCCTTTTCGATATCCCTGTGTTCGATGACTACCCTGTGTTTTTTCTCCTCCAGGTTTTTCACCAGTTCATCGGCGATCACCACCGAGCGGTGCCGCCCGCCAGTGCAGCCGATGCCTATCACCAGTTGGGATTTTCCTTCCTTCACATAGTTTGGGATCAGGAAATCCAGCAGATCGTACAGTTTTTCATTGAAAATCTTCGTCTCCGGCATCCCGAGCACATAATCACGGACATCCTCGTGTTTGCCGGTGTGCTTTTTCATGGATTCTATATAATATGGGTTCGGGATGAACCTGACATCGAATACCAGGTCGCATTCGATCGGAATGCCGTACTTGAACCCAAAGGAAATTATGTTTATGATCAGCCCGCCGAATTCCTCGCTGTCGACTATGATCCCCGTGATAGCTTCCTTCAGCTGCTTAGGCGTCAGGTTGGAAGTGTCTATCACATAATCAGCCCGGTTCTTTATTTTTTCCAGGACCTTCCTTTCTTCCGCGATCGCCTTTTTCAGGCTGCCCTCGCGGTCGAGGGGATGTGACCGCCTGGACTCCTTGTACCGCTTGATGACGACGTTGTCGGAAGCTTCCATGAAAAGTATCTCGTAGGTGTGTCCGTCCTTCGAAAGGGAATCCAGAGCCGGGAAAAGGTCATTGAGCAGCTCCCCGCCGCGTATGTCGATGACCACCGCTATCTTGTCCATTTTCCTGTAGCTTTGGGAACATATCTCCGCTATTTTCGGTATAAGCAGCGGCGGGAGATTGTCTATGCAGAAAAACCCCGCATCTTCAAGGTAGTTGGCCACAAGGCTCTTGCCTGCCCCCGATATCCCTGTTATTACGATAAATCTCATCTGTGTACCTCTCCGTTTCGTCCCGCCTGCGTCTGTCTGTTCCATGCTGCCGGCGGATCATTTCATGTATTTTACTTCATACCTGCTGTGCCCGTTTCCGCCCATCATGGTCGCCGTTGCTGCCGTCCGGCCTTGCCCGGCTTGGATTTACCAGGGTCCGGCCTTTCCCTGCCCGGATATGCAAGTGTCCGGCTTTGCCCGGATTTGCCAGTGTCCGGCCTTGCCCGGCCCGGATCTGCCAGGGGCCCGCCGAGCCTCGGTGCAGGTCCCTGCTGTTCCTTAATCCTCGCCGACTATCTTCACTTCTGTCTCGAGCATTACGCCAAACTTTTTTGAGACAGTTACCCTGATATGCTCTATCAGCGATATGACATCGCTGGCCGTCGCGTTCCCCGTATTGACGATGAAGCCGCAGTGCAGCGTGGAAACTTCCGCGCCTCCGATCCGAAAGCCCCTGAGGCCGCAATCCTGTACCAGTTTCCCGGCGTAATAGCCTTCCGGCCTCTTGAAAATGCTCCCGGCGCTGGGCATATCCAGCGGTTGCTTCTCGCGCCTCCTGGCATTGAAGTCGTACATCTTTTCCTTTATCTCTTTTTTTTCGCCATTCCTGAGCCTGATGACGGTCCGGAGCACCGTCCCGCCGTCAGTCTGGATGAAGCTGGAGCGCTTCCCGAACCTGTGCTGCTCGTTCTCTAGCCAGCAAATACTGCCGTCAGGGCGCAAATACTCGGTCCGGCTCACCACCATCGACATTTCCCCGTCGTATGCACCCGCATTCATCGTGACAGCACCGCCAAGGGTACCGGGGATGCCCTCGGCGAATTCAAGCCCGGTCAGACCATGCGCGAGCGCTATCCGGGAAAGCCCGGATATGAGTATGCCTGCCTCCGCGCTTATCACTTCGCCGGTCACCTCGTATCCGCTGACATTGTCGGCCAGCTGGATCACAACTGCCCGGATGCCTCCGTCCCTCACTATGAGGTTTGTGCCGTTGCCGATGACGATTGCCGGTATGCCGTTCTCCCTGCAGGCATTTATGACATCGACGGCACCTGTTATGCTTTCTGGCCTGACGAATACGTCGGCAGGCCCGCCTATCCTGAACGACGTATGCCGCGACATGGGCTCGTCGATGACGACGGCGCCGCTGCCGGGTATCTGCCTTATCAGTTCCGCTGCCTTATACTTATCCAACCCTGGCTCTCCTTCATCTATTCGTCTTTGAAACGTTTTGGCATGCTTTCCGCGACGCTCCTGTTATCAAATACTCCTCTATATTGGATGCTTCTGTATGTCAAATCTTCTGTATATTGGATCGCTCCGCGTATTGAGCTCATCCGCGTCGAGTTCTTCCGCATATTGAGATCTTCCGCATATCGTATGATCCTGCACAAACTCCAAAAGCATGCGGCCGGCTCAAAGCGCCTGTGCCTGTTTCGCTTTCAACGCCGACACTGCCGCTTTCCTGGCGGCTTTCCTCCTGCTGACGAAATCCTCGACCTTTTCCAGGGATGTGCACAGCACAAGTTCTTCGGGCATCTGTCCCTCTTCGAGGATCTCGAGCACCTTGCTGAATTTCCCTATATCATAACATATATGAGCATCGGTGCCACAAGTGACACTTACGCCATATTTCCTGCATTTCCTTACGAATTCGAGGCAGTTCTCAAAAGAACCCTTCCTCACCCTGAACGAACCATTGTTGATTTCTATCAGTTTTCCATATTCCTGCGCGGCCTTCACGACCCGGTCGATGTCGACCTGGAACACCGGGTTCCCCGGATGGGCGACTGCATCGACGAATGGATTCTTAAGCGCGTTTATCATGCCCTCCGTGTTCTCCTCGATGCTGCCGGGCGTGATCACGATATCGTGGTAGCTTGCTATCACGAATTCCAGCCTCGAAAGTATTTTATCCGGGATGTCGAGGGTCCCCGAAAAGTCCATTATGTCGGTCTCGGCTCCCCTGAATATCCTCACACCGTCAATATATTCCGGTATCACGCCGAGATTCATGAAATGCACTTCGGTGGAAGCACCCCTCAGCGCCGGCCCGTGATCGGTCATAGCAATGGCTTCCATCCCGTTGATCTTCGCATGAGCGGCATTCTCCGTGATCGTACTGTATGCATGCCCGCTTGAGATCGTGTGTGTATGGGTGTCTGCGACCAGTTTCAAAACGTGATTCCTCCTGCTTTCCGATGTACTGTGTATGCTGATGCGATAAATTGTGTGGGCTTATGCGACTGAAACCGGTATGGGCCCGGTCGGTCCTCCAGGTTTTCAGTCGTCAAATTTGAAAAAACGCTCGCTCAAAAACTTCGCCGCATTGTATCCCATCTTCTTCTGCCTGTGGTTCATCGCCGCCACCTCCACAATGATGGCAAGGTTCCTGCCCGGCCGGACCGGTATGACCAGGGACGGCACGGAAATGCCGAGGATATCGGTGTAATGGTCCTCCAGTCCCAGGCGGTCGTACATCTTGCCCTCTTTCCAGAGTTCCAGCTTTATGACGAGGTTGATGTTCTCCTGCATCTTGACCGCGCCCATGCCGAACAGGTGCTTCACATCGACTATCCCTATGCCTCGTATCTCTATCAGGTGCCTTATATTTTCAGGCGCCGCGCCGAGCAGCGTGGTGTCCGAAACTCTCCTGATCTCTACCAGGTCGTCGGCTATGAGCCTGTGCCCCCTTTTCACGAGTTCAAGTGCAGTCTCGCTCTTGCCTACGCCGCTTTCGCCAAGGATCAGTATCCCTTCTCCGTACACCTCGACGAGGACGCCGTGCATGGAGATACGCGGGGCCAGCATCACGTTGAGGTAGCGGATGAGCCCGCTCATGAACCTGGACGTGATGTCCTTCGTCTTCAGGATCGGTATCGAGTATTTTTCGGCAGCTTCCACCATTTCCGGGAACGGCTCCTGGTCCCTTGCGATGACCAGGCATGGGAAACCGGTGCGAAAATAGTCGTCCAGCCTCTTTTTGCGCTCCTGGGGCGACAGGCTTGCAAGGTAGGTCATCTCAACCTTGCCTATGATCTGGATCCTGTCAGTGCCGAAATACTCCATGTAGCCCGAAAGCTGAAGGCCTGGCCTGTTCACGTCGGATGTGGTGATCTCTACGTCGCCTGCCGTCTCTTTCATGCAGACGGGCTCCAGGTGGAATTCTTCCATCAGCGTCTTGAGCTTAACAGTAAACATCCGCCGCCCTCCGTGACAAACTTGATACTTGGCATGATATGTACCTGGAATGCCCGGCACATGATATGCGCACATGGGGTGCCCGGTACATGGGATGCCCGTTTTTGCACGATGCCGTAAACAGGCACCGGCTGTTCATCTAAATATATACCAACATGATTATATACCAAGACGGCGGAATTTACGAGAGCAATGTGACGCGCGCCGCCACCGGCCGTGTCTGAAAGCATTGCCTGCTTCAGTTATGTGCCGCTTCCCGTTTTTCTGTTTCCAGGCATCAAATGCCCTCCTCACTTTACATATTCACAGATATCATCGTTTTATGTAACCTCTCAACCGGTAAGGAAATGCTTTCTATTACAGTAGTTGGATTTTTGTACACCCTGGGTCTTATTTCCCCGGGAAATAATAGCTTGCGGCTGACTGCTGTATCCGGCAAACTGCTGCTTGCAGCAACTGCTATTTGCGGTTGGCTGCTGCGGCTAAGCGCTGCTTGGGGCTGACCGCTGCTTGGGGCTGACTGCTGTATGCGGCTGGCTGGCTGGCCGGCAGGGAGTTCGCGCGCATGCCGCGCATACCATAAAAAAAGCCCTCTGCCTACACGGCAGAAGGCTATTCGCCCCGCAGAGGGTCATTCATTCAACAGGATACTTTCATCCGGCAGAGGGCCATTCATCCGGCTAAATACTTTCATACAGCAGAATTACTTCCATCCTGTCCGGCCCGGTTATTTTTCTGCCATGTACCTTTCCTTGTAACGGTGCGCCTGCTCGAGCATCATGTCCTTGACCTTCATGAGCCTCGTCAGGTTGCCCCTCTCGTTCTCATCGAGCTTCATGACGATATACTTTATCGTCTCCTCGAGGTTCGGTATCAGGACATGCTCGAGAGCATTGACCCTGCGTCTCGTTTTTTCTATCTCATCCGCCAGCAGCTGCGCCGATTTCTCAAGCTCCGCCAGTTTCAGGAGCGTCGGCGCAAGCTCTGAAAGCGTCGCTATCGCAGCATCCAGTTCGCCCGACGTATTCGCGAAGCCGTAGGGATATATGTCCGATTCGTCGTCAGATTCCGCATGGAACTCCAGTACCGGGACATCGACACTCATGATGTTCCTTGTCGACGCTTTCAGTTCGACCTTCTGTTTCGGGAACATGAGCGCCTCTTCGAGGACCTCCGCGTTCATCTCGGCCCTGGCAAGGACAAAGCGCGAATGGACCTGCATGAGCTTTTGCTCGGCTTCCTCCCTGAGGGCCTTGTTCTCCCTGACTATCTCAAGGAACTTTTTCATCAGTTCGTCGCGCTTGTCCTTGAGCAGCTTGTGTCCCCTTCTTGCGGTATTGAGCCTTTTTTTCAACCCGGTCAGCACCATGCGGGTTGGGTTGACATTCAGTCTTGCCATCTCGATTGCTCTCCTGACTCATTTTATTCCCGGGCTTTTGCCGGGCATCACTCCCCGTACTTCTTTTCAGGCAGGTACTTGTCGATGTACTCCTGCTTGATGCGCTTCAGTTCACCGACAGGCAGTATCGAAAGCAGTTTCCATCCGAGATCGAGCGTTTCCGTGATGGACCTGTCGGTCTCATATCCCTGGGAAACATATTCCGATTCGAATGCATCCGCGAATTTGGCGTAAAGCTTGTCGACATCGGTCAGCGCCGCATCTCCGAGGATGACCGCGAGCTCCTTGGCTTCCTTGCCCCTGGCATAAGCCGCGAAAAGCTGGTTCATGGTGTTGGCATGGTCCTCCCTGGTCTTGCCTTCGCCTATACCCTTGTCCTTCAGTCGCGACAGCGATGGGAGCACGTCTATGGGAGGAGTTATGCCCTTCTTGTGCAGTTCACGGCTCAGTATTATCTGACCCTCGGTAATGTACCCGGTCAGGTCCGGTATCGGGTGGGTCTTGTCGTCCTCGGGCATCGTGAGTATCGGTATCAGCGTTATGCTGCCCGCATAGCCCTTTTTGCGCCCCGCGCGCTCATAGATCGTCGCCAGGTCAGTGTAAAGGTAGCCCGGGTATCCGCGGCGGCCCGGCACTTCCTTGCGGGCTGCCGAAACTTCTCGCAGCGCTTCGGCGTAGTTGGTTATGTCGGTGAGTATGACGAGCACGTGCATGCCCTTGTCGAATGCCAGGTATTCCGCTGCCGACAGGGCCATGCGCGGCGTGGATATACGCTCGATGGCCGGGTCGTTGGCCAGGTTCATGAACAGAACGGTCCTGTCTATGGCGCCTGTCCTTTTGAAATCGTTTATGAAAAAGTCGGCTTCCTCGAAAGTGATGCCTATTGCCCCGAACACGACGGCAAAGTTGCTCTCTTCTCCCAGGACCTTCGCCTGGCGTGCTATCTGAGCCGCAAGCTGCGAATGCGGCAGACCGGAGCCTGAGAATATGGGAAGCTTCTGTCCGCGGACCAGCGTGTTGAGGCCATCTATGGCTGAAATACCCGTCTGTATGAACTCCGAGGGATAGTCGCGGGCTGCCGGGTTCATCGGCACGCCGTTGATGTCGACCCTTGCCTCGGCGATCAATTCAGGTCCTCCGTCTATCGGCCTGCCGAGGCCGTCAAACACGCGCCCCAGCATATCCATCGAGACGGGCAGTTCCATGCCGCGTCCCAAAAAGCGCACCTTGCCCGTGGAAAGGTTGATCCCGACGGCACTCTCGAAAAGCTGTACCAGCGCATTGGACCCGTCGACTTCAAGGACCTTGCACCTGCGGATCTCGCCATTGCTCAGTTCTATCTCGCCGAGTTCGTTGTAGGTGACGCCTTCCACGTTCTGCACCAGCATCAGCGGACCGGCGACCTCGGCTATGGAACGGTATTCCTTCAGCATGGTCACTCACCCTCCTTTGAAAGCAGCGCATCCATCTGGCTGGACAGTTCCTGTCCGATGATGCCGTATTCCTTATCTATCATATCCTGGGGCACATATTTGGCACGCCCGATCTTTTCCCTTACAGGCAGTCCGAAGATATCCTTCAGGTCCACCCCTTTGGCCACCGCTTCCTGTGCCCTGTGATAGTAATCCAGTATCAGCCTGAGCATCCTGTACTGCTTCTTCAGGTCTGCGTAAGTATCGACTTCATGGAACGCATCCTGGTGGAGATAGTCCTCGCGCAGCAACCTTGCCACCTCGAGCGTTACCCTTTCCCTGGGCGAGAGAGAATCGATACCTACGAGCCTCACTATCTCCTCCAGTTCCGCTTCTTCCTGGAGGATCCTCATCATTTCGGTCCTGCATTCGTTGAAATCCCTGGAAATATTTTTCGAATACCAGTCCGCCATCTTGTCCACGTAGAGCGAATAGCTCGTAAGCCAGTTGATGGCGGGGAAGTGTCTCCTGTACGCGAGGTTGGCGTCCAGTCCCCAGAACACCTTCACTATGCGTAATGTCGCCTGGGTGACCGGTTCCGAAAGGTCTCCGCCGGGAGGAGAAACAGCGCCGATTGCCGAAAGCGAGCCTGTGCGCTCCCCAGAGCCCAGCGTCACGACTCTGCCTGCCCGCTCATAGAACTGTGCGAGACGCGAAGACAGGTACGCCGGGTATCCTTCTTCACCGGGCATCTCTTCAAGCCTGCCGGACATTTCACGCAGTGCTTCGGCCCAGCGTGACGTGGAATCCGCAAGCAGGGCCACCGAGTATCCCATATCGCGGAAATACTCGGCTATCGTGATGCCCGTGTAGATAGAGGCTTCACGTGCCGCCACCGGCATGTCCGACGTATTGGCTATCAGTACGGTCCTTTTCATGAGCGGCTCGCCGCTCCTGGGGTCCTTCAGTTCCGGGAACTCCATCAGGACGTCGGTCATTTCGTTCCCGCGCTCTCCGCACCCAATATATACGACCAGGTCGGCGTCGGCCCACTTGGCAAGCTGGTGCTGCACCAGCGTCTTGCCGCTGCCGAAGGGACCGGGCACTGCCGCCACTCCGCCTTTTGCTATCGGGAACAGCGTGTCTATGACCCTCTGTCCCGTGACCAGCGGTTCATCCGGCGCGAGCTTCTGCTTGTAGGGCCTTTCCTTCCTGACCGGCCATTTCTGCATCATGGTCAGGTTCCTGGATGCCCCGTCAGGCGTCCTGATCACTGCCACCGTCTCCTCGACGGTGAACTCGCCCTCGTGTATTTCCTCGACCACACCTTCGACTCCGACAGGCACCAGTATCCTGTGTTCAAAGATCACGTTTTCCTGCACCGTTCCCAGTATATCGCCCGAGACCACTGTATCGCCCCTGGAAACGGCAGGTTTGAACATCCATTTTTTGCTCCTGTCAAGGGCCGGGATGTTTATGCCGCGGGTGATATTGCTCCCGACCGTCTGCCTCATGACTTCCAGAGGCCGCTGTATCCCGTCGAATATATTCTCCAGCAGTCCGGGACCCAGTTCCACGCTGAGCGGCTCCCCCGTGGACACCACCGGTCTCCCTGGCCCCAGGCCGGATGTTTCCTCGTAAACCTGGATGGATGCCCTGTCACCGTGGATCTCAAGGATCTCGCCTATCAGTCCTTCTTCGCTGACGCGGACCACGTCGAACATGTTGGCGTCACGCATCCCCTCAGCTACCACAAGAGGGCCCGAGACCTTTATTATCCTCCCCTGGCTCAAACCAATCCCTCGCTTTCAGATAGTATCCTGTACATCTATGCAGTCCTTATGACTGAAGCAGGCCGATCCGCCTGCTGAATGATCCCTCGTTCCGGGTGTATCCGGATCAGATCCTGCGCAAACCGTCATTCACGGAAAAGGATGTCCGCCCCGACAGCTTTCTCTACGCACTTCCTTATGCCATTCATGCCGATGCCAAGGCTCCCCTGTATCCCGGGGATGGGAATGACGGCAGGAAAGCGGCTTTCCCGGTACTTGTCGATTTCCTGCTCTATTCCGGCCGCCGTCTGTTCAGTAATGTAGATCACGGCATACCGGTCCTGAGCCAGCTTCCTTAGCGTTTCAGCAGCCTGTTCGCTGTTTTCTGCCGGGAAAACGGAAAAACCAAGTGCTATGAAGCCAAGCACCGCGTCCTTTTCCCCGATCACTCCGATCTTATACATAAGACTCCCTCAACCTTTCCCTGATCATATCCGGCGGCAGGTTGTTGATCTTGCCCGTCATGATCATTCTGGCATTCCTGATTTCTGTCTCCTTTGCAAACAGGTACGCTATGAGCGGCTCGACGCCTATGGTGACCAGCTTCGCACTGCGGATGTATGACATGAGCAGGTCATCCAGCGCTTTTTCGAGCCCGGAACTGTTCTTCCCCGATTTCACCAGGTCAAGGCCTTTGCGCACCGCATCACCGTACCTGCTTTTGCGTATATCCTCGACAAAGCTGTCCACCGGCTTGTCACTGTTCCTGTAATACACGTCCCTGTCGAGGGTGCCGCCGTCTATCAGCAGCTTCATGATAAAGTCCCAGGTCTTGTCCAGCGACCTTGAGCGGATGAACATCCTGATATTCGTCATATCGACGATGAGATCCGACAGTTCCTGCAGGAACGGGCTCTCTATGTTCCTTATGTCAGCGACGAATTCCTGGTACGATGCCTTGTCCAGTATCAGGTCCACCACCTGTGGATCCTGCATCCTGGCAAAAACATCATAGACTTGCGTGACAGCATCCGCCATCGACGGAGTCAGACCGCTGTAATCCCGTTCCCTGATCATCCGCGTGATCGAATCGCTGCCGATGGTCCCCGTGTCGGCAAGGATCGGCGGTATGTCCTGCCCGGACAGTTCCGCCTTTAGCAGGACCTTTATATTGAAATAATCATAGCGTTTCTGAAAGATTCTTATCACATCTGCCTTCGGGGCGATCTCTTCCAGCAGCATGAAGCATTTCTTCATCTCGTCGGCCAGCAGCTGCTCGAAAGCGAACACGCTGTGCGTACTGCCACTGCCGAGCCCGTAACCTGCGTCCGTCAGCACCTTGTAAGCCTCTTCTGCGGAAGAGGCGTCCAGCATCCTCGCATACTGGCTGTCGGTAAGCAACTTCGTTTCCTTTGCCCTTATGAGGCCGGAAGCATATGAATAATCACCTTCGTTGATCCTAAGCATCGTTATCCCTCAATAACTCCATCATCGATCTGCCGCCTTGTTGAGCCGTTCAGAAGTCAGGAGCCGAACAGTATGCCGACAACATCGCTTTCCAGCTCCGTGCGGAGCATGCCGAACAGTATTTCGAACGTACTGTTCATCTCGACGTCCCCGATTTTCAGTATGAATCCTCCGGCTGTCCTGATCCTCTTCTCCGACAGAGTTACGGTCCCTTTCTTTCCGAGTGCCGAAAGCCTCCTGTTGATATTTTCGATGAACTGCCCGTCCATCCGCGCGGCGTCCCTTTCATTCAGCATGATTTCCGCTATGAAGCCGGCCTGCGGGGCATGCGCTCCGTCAGGCTGTGCCGACGGGTCCCTGTATCCTGCCGCGGCTTCGGAGATCATTTTTTCCAGGAGTTCCTGGTACTGGCGGTCAGGCAATCCCTCGATCCTTTCCAGGGCTTTCGAGAATGCCTCATCGATCATCTCCTGCCTGGCGGCAAGCAGCTTCTTGCGGCCTTCAAGCCCGGCTACGGCCAGCATACGCCTGTACATCTGTCCACCGTCAGCTTTTGCCTTATCGAGAAGCTCCGCCCTTTTCTGTGCAGCCTCCTGCTCAGCCTGTTCCATGATGTCCCGGGCTTCCTGCTCGGCCTGCTCCAGTGTGGCCCTGGCTTTCAGTTTTGCATCCTCAAGGATTTTCTCTTTTATCCTGTCTATTCCTGTCATCTGGATTGCTCCTTTTTCACATAAAAGCTCTGATCAGCCTGTTCCCCCGTACGGCCGACCAGGTCCCTGATACCGTCGGGGCCTTGGATCCCCGTATCAGCCAAGCATCAATATGGAAGTGATGAGAGACAGGATGGCGAACATCTCGACCATCAGCGCCAGTGTGATGGCACTCACCAGCGATCCCGAGTGTTTAGCTATCAGCTGTATGCCTGCTGACGCGACTTTTCCCTGGTAGATGGCGGAAATAAAGCCTACAATGCCTATCGGAAGAGCAGCAGCAAACAGGTGCAGTCCCTCCGCGATGGTCATGGCGGGATCGATCCTGCCGATGATGAAGAACGCGATAACGAACCCGTAAATAGCCTGCGTACTGGGAAGGGCTTCCAGGACCATAACGGATACGAACTTGGAAGGATCCTCCGTCAAAACTCCTGCGCCCACCTGACCAGCAGTACCGACGCCTTTTGACGATCCGATACCTGCCATCAGGAATCCGAAAGCGGCTCCCAGCAAAGCAATCATCTGTCCATCGAAAATTTTCATCTTTTTCCTACCTCCATCCTGATTTTTCTCCGAGCGGCTCCAATGCCCGTCCGGGCGACAGGCTCAGGTATCCGCGTCATGCTTTAGTGTGATGTATTTTGTATTTGGTTTCAAAGGTCTGAAGGGCTGGCCTCCGCCTGTGAAAAACTTGCCGAAAAATTCGAGATACTGGAGACGGCTGGAATGGACATATGCACCCAGCGCGTTTATTGCAAAATTGAACACATGTCCGACAGCCAGGACAGCTGCGGAAATGAATATCTTTATAATGAACGTCATCTCAAACATGGTACCCAGTTCATTCATTATCGAAGCGATTATGCCGGTGGCCAGCCCGAGGGCGACAAGCCTTGAATAGGACAGCACGTCGCTGAGGAAGCTTACCGCGTTATAAAGGCTGGGCAACCCTCCGAACAGCTTGCCGAATAAGTTTTTCGAATTCCTTCCCTGGGTGACCAGCAGCAGCACTGCGCCTGCCAATGCCACGTACTGCCCGGCATTCACAAGGGGAGCGACGGCATCTGCATCCACCTCAGGCACGTAGGGAAGCAGCACCAGTATGATGCCGGTATAGAATACCATTACGAAACCAACGTCAAACAACGCATCCAGGTAACGCCCGTCCCGTATCAGGTTGGCTGCCTTTATCCCGAAACCGGCGTACATATGGATAACGCCGAAAAGTAGTGCCCAGCTCAGGAAAAGTTCGGTCTGTTCCACCGGGTTGAGCCAAAGTGCATATTTAGACAGCGATTCTATCCCAAACCAGCTCCCGAACATGGCTCCCCAGAAAATCGTCGAAATCCCGCACCATAAAATCAGCTTGATGAACTTGCGGGTCTCGTCTTCAAGCCTGAACTTCCACAGGACAAAACCTGAACCGAGGGCCATTATGAGCCCGTAACCCCCGTCACCGAACATGATGCCGAAAAACGTGACAAAGAACAGCGTCATTATTAGATTGGGATCTATCTCCCTGCTGCTGGGGAGGCTGTACATTTTCGATACAGGTTCCCCTGCTTCCGCAATGCCTTTGTTTCTCAGCAGTACGGGCGTCTCCTCATCTTTTTCCGGTTCCGTGATCTCCACGCTGACAGTGAACTTCGACTCGATGGATCCCTTTGCCTTTTCAGCCAGTTCCGAAGGGATCCATCCCTTTATGAGAAATGCTTTCCTGGTCACGATGATCCTGCTGCCGGCCAGCAGTTTTTCCTGCTCCATGAGAAGGCTGTCGTGCAGGACTTCGATTCCCCTCCTGCTGTCGGCCATGCTCCGTATGCGGTCTGCCACGCTTTCCTTCTCTGCAGCGAGTTCCATGAGTTTTACATCAAGCTTTCCGATGATCTCGCCTACCGTCCCGGTCATCTCCGGGAACGTCGCCCTGGCAAAACCGCGCATCCTTAGAAATGACACGCAATCCTGTTCCTCGTCCTTGTGGACAAGCACGAAGACATAATGCTGGTCTTTATCTGAAGAGATCACTTTCAGTTCGGAAAACGGCGCTTTTTCTTCCAGTTCGTACAGCAGGCGGTCCATGTCGATGCCGTTGGGTATGGTCCCGGGCACCACCGCCGTCCTGTGTGTTTCCTGGGTTTCCAGCGGGAACGGGTATTCTTTCCATGGAACAAGGGAGGATTTCAGGTTTTCGATCCTGTTTTCCTCGTTCCTGATCCTGACTGTCTCGCTTTCGCCGCCGATGATGCCCCTGACGACGTCCCATATCCTGTTGCCGTCCCGGAGCACTTCTTCGAACTCCCGTCCGGTCAGTTCGCGCTTGACTGAAAACAACGGTTTTTTCTCGGGACAGTACCTGTCAAGGATTTCGAGTGCAGTCCGGACCTCGGATATCCTGTTTTCCACATCGGCCAGTTCGTGCTGCACATCAGGATTTTCCACCGGTTCTTCCAGTTCGCCGGCTTCCACCGAGCTTATTTCGACAGCCCCGATATCCATCAGTTCGGAAACCAGAGCTTCGCGCTGGTCTTCCAGGCCCAGCATCGTGATTTTGCTCATTTTGACGATCACGGCTTCACGATCCTTCCAACTATGAAATCCACTGCCTTGTCTAACCTTTCACCGGCCTGTTTCCTGATATCGTCACACCGGGCCTGTATTTCGGCATCTGCTGCACTTATGTCCTGGTACGCCTTTTCCTCGGAAGCCTTCAAAACATTCAGGGCTTCATTTTCTGCATCCTCCAGCAGCTTTGCCTTCAAAGCGGCCGCATCCTTCCTGGCGGCAGCGATCATTTCCCTGGCCTTTTGGGCAGCTTCTGCCTCGATCTGCTCAGCCTGGATCTCGACTGCCCTGATATCCCTCAGAATATCGACTGACATCCTTTTACCTCCTGGTGGCCTCTTGGTTTATATTTCCCTGCGTCAGCAGACATCATGAATTCAGACAGCACAGGAAGCATACCTTTCCCTTTGCATCAAGCCTGGTACATACCGGGTTGCTGCAATGATCCTGCGGTGCCTGCAAAATCCTGCAAGTATCCAAACTGCAATCATTCTTATTTATTCTATTTAAATTGATAAAATCCTTCATAAATTATTCTTCGGATGATAAGTTTCGGTCCAGCGCATCAAAGCATGATCCCGAAAAAGCTAAACTGTTAAAAAAATCGCAAACCCCTTACAGTAAAAAACCCGGCAGAACCATTCATGATTCCGCCGGACTTGCATGGAGCGGGTGATGGGAATCGAACCCACGCAATCAGCTTGGAAGGCTGATGTTCTGCCATTGAACTACACCCGCACAGAAAAAACCAGTTGAACTGGTTTTTCTTGCTGGAGCGGGATACGAGATTCGAACTCGCGACTTTCACCTTGGCAAGGTGACACTCTACCACTGAGTTAATCCCGCGCATATTTCGTTTTTGCCCGAGCAGTTCAGGCAGAAGCTATTATACCGGATATCCTGACCACTTGTCAAGGGTTCGTAAAAAAATGCCGTTGGAAGATTTTATCCGTTCCAACGGCATTTTCGCCCGTTTTCGCAATATAGCCATGTTTTACTTTTTCCTGCTAAGGTATTCATCGATCGCCGCTGCGGCTTTCTTTCCCGCGCCCATGGCCAGGATGACCGTGGCCGCGCCCGTGACTGCGTCCCCGCCTGCATATATGCCTTCAAGGCTGGTGGCCCCGGTGTCCTCCTCAACGATGATGCCTCCCCACGAATGCGTTTCCAGTCCTGGGGTCGTGGACTTGATAAGCGGGTTTGGCGACTGCCCGATGGCTATTATGACGGTGCCGACCTCCAGCAGGTGCTCAGATCCCGGTTTCGGCACGGGCCTCCTCCTGCCTGAAGAGTCCGGCTCGCCCAGTTCCATCTCCACACATTCCATTGCTTTTACCCAGCCGTCTTCAGTGCCAAGGATGCGGACCGGATTGGTCAGCATCCTGAATATAATGCCTTCTTCCTTCGCATGGTGCACTTCCTCCAGCCTTGCAGGCATTTCAGCCTCGGAACGCCTGTATACGATATATACTTTTTCCGCCCCGAGCCTCCTGGCGCACCTTGCAGCATCCATCGCCACGTTTCCGCCGCCCACGACGGCTACGCTCTCCGTCACGCTGACAGGGGTGTCGAATTCCGGGTACTTGTATGCTTTCATTAGGTTCACCCTGGTCAGGAACTCGTTGGCCGAGTATACACCGTTCAGGTTTTCGCCGGGGATTCCCATGAAGTTGGGCAGGCCTGCGCCGGTGCCGATGAATACCGCTTCATAGCCTTCGTTCTTCAGATCCTCCAGCGACAATACCTTGCCGATGACCATGTTGGTCATTATATTTACCCCGAGTTTGCGGACCGTATCTATCTCCTTCTGCACCAGGACCTTCGGGAGCCTGAACTCGGGTATCCCGTACATCAGCACGCCGCCGGGCACATGGAATGCTTCGAATATCGTGACATCGTATCCCTTTTTGGCCAGGTCGGCCGCGCATGTCAGCCCTGCCGGCCCCGACCCTATCACTGCCACTTTCTTCCCGTTCTTCGGGGCGGGTTCAGCATCAACGTCCCTGTTTGCCATGTACCAGTCGGCAACGAATCTCTCCAGCCTCCCTATACCGACAGGTTCGCCCTTCTTTCCCCTGACGCAGAGCTTCTCGCACTGGGTTTCCTGCGGGCATACCCTTCCGCAGATGGCAGGAAGGTTATTGGTTTCCTTTATCTTTTTGTACGCCCCTTCAAAATCCCCCTCGCTGACAAGCTTTATGAATTCAGGTATCTGCACGTTGACGGGGCACCCTGCCACACATGGCCTTGTCTTGCAGTTCAGGCACCTGTGCGACTCCTTTATTGCCATTTCATCCGTATATCCGAGAGCCACCTCATCGAAATTCCTTATCCTGGCTTTCGGATCCTGTTCGGGCATTCTTACCTTTTCCAAAGACATATCAGCCATTCAGGGCACCTCCCAACCTGCAGACATGCTCTTCCATCGATTTTTTCTCCTGTGCCCTGTACATGGCCTGTCTCCTGATAGCCTCGTCGAAATCCACTTCATGGCCGTCAAAATCTGGCCCGTCGACACAGGCGAATCTTATTTTGCCGCCCACCGTGACACGGCATCCGCCGCACATCCCGGTGCCGTCTATCATGACGGGGTTCATGCTTACGATGGTCTTTATGCCGTACTCTTTTGTCAGAAGAGAAACCATTTTCATCATTATCAGCGGCCCGATGGCGATCGCCAGGTCATACCTGTTGCCCTCATCCAGCAGCTTTTTCAGTACGTCGGTGACGAAACCCTTATTGCCGTTGGAGCCATCGTCAGTTGTGATGAACAGCCTGCTGCTGACCTGTCTGAGTTCATTCTCCAGCAGGATCAGGCTGCTGTTCCTGAATCCGGTGATAACATCCACCTCTGCTCCGAGTTCATGCAGTTTCTTTGCCTGCGGATATGCGATGGCAGTACCGAGGCCGCCGCCGATAACAACAGCTTTGCGCACCCCTTCCAGGTGGCTCGGTTTTCCGAGGGGCCCTGCAAAATCCAGTATATGATCGCCTTCCTCGAGCCTTCCGAGCATCGAGGTGGTTTTCCCGACCTCCTGGAATATTATGGTGACAGTCCCTTTCTCCCTGTCATAGTCGGCGATCGTCAAAGGGATCCTTTCTCCTTCTTCGTTTATCCTGAGTATGATAAACTGGCCCGGCTCAGCTTTCCTGGCCACGTATGGCGCTTCGACCTCCATCAGCTTCACGACCGGGTTGAGTACTTCCTTCCTTACTATCCTGAACATAAAAAACCCCCATTACTGATGCCGGACAACCAGTTGCCGGCATACCGACCTGATGATACATGTTTGCATGTCAGCCGACAATGCCTGTGTGTGTCATTTGACTCATGTTTATGCATGTCAACTGATATTTTAAACTACTGTCACCAAATCTGCAATAACGATAAAATCCATCAGCAGCAAAACCAGTACTGACGGAAATATTTACATTGATTCCGGAAATCTTATCAGAGGAAACTTCAGTTTATCTGACAAGGTTTCTTTTCCGGCCATATAAGCCCCGCATGTACTATCGATGAATTTAATAGTTGTTTGATTGTACTTGACAGTATATTGATTGCTGTTATAATGTATTTAAGTTGATCCGGGAGGTTTGATGCATGAAGATAATCGAGATGTTCAGAAAAAAAAGACCTGTGCTGTCCTTCGAGATATTCCCACCAAGGCCGGATGTACCGCTGGATACGATTTATGACCATCTTGAGCAGTTCGAAGCCTTAAGGCCTGACTTCATGAGCGTCACCTACGGGGCCGGCGGGAGCAGGAAAGGCCGTACGCTCGAGATAGCTGCCAGGATAAAGGATCTCCACGGCATCGAGAGCATGGCGCATTTCACCTGTGCAGGCCATACCAGGGAGGAGATCGACAACATGCTTGAAGCAATGCACCGGTCGGGCCTTGAGAACATACTCGCGCTGCGGGGCGATCCCCCGGCGGACCAGCCGGACTTCGATTTCAGCAGGGGCGCTTACAGGTACGCGAAGGAACTGGTGCAGCACATACGGGAATCCAGTGATTTCTGCATAGCAGCGGCTGCATACGTGGAGGGTCACGTGGATTCAAGGAGGCTAAGCGAGGATCTGCGCCGCCTTAAGGAAAAAGTGGACGCAGGCGTCGATTTCCTTATTACGCAGTTGTTCTTCGATAACAGGCTGTTTTTCGATTTTCTTGAAAAAGCGCGGGCAACAGGGATCGAGTGCCCCGTATCGGCAGGTATAATGCCTGTATTCAGGGCCGATCAGATAAAAACGATAGCGCTTAAAAGCGGCTGCTCGATACCGGCGAAGGTAGTACTCATGATGGACAAATACCAGGATGACCCTGAAGATATGAGAAAGGCAGGGATCGAATACGCGTCGCTCCAGATAAGGGAACTGGTCTCGGAAGGCGCGGACGGCATCCACCTTTATACGATGAACCGCCCGAAATCGACCCGGGAAATAATCAGCAACATATCTGACCTCACAGGTATTCCCTCCGGCGGCGCCGATGCTCATTGAGGGCATTTTCGAGCGCCGTCGCCTCGTTTATGACGTTTTCGATATCCTCGTACCCGGTGTCGGATATCTCATTTGCAAGTATCCGGTGCTTAAAACCGACGATGCTGCTCTCTATCTGGTCGAGCCTGACACTTGCCGTTTCAAGGTTCCTCCTTTCCTCCTTCATCCTTTCGAGCAGCTTCTCGTCCATCTCTATTGTTTTTGACAGTTCCAGTACGGCCTGGTAGCTCTTCAGCGTGCCCAGCCTCCTGTTGTTTGCATTTATCCGCGCGGCAAGTTCATTCATGCTTTTCGGCGAAAGCTCCCTCGCCCTGTCTGCGATGCTGCCTGCCAGCTTAAGGTAAGCCATGACCAGTTTGAGGGCCTGTTCCACGATCCTCTGCTTTATCGGATCGTCACGGCACTCGTTGAAATAATGGAGCAGTTGGTCCTTATGCCTGAGGACCCTTTGGGCTTTCTCCCTCAGATCTTTTCCAAGACGCCCCGCTATATGCCTGTAGTATCCATTGACTGCCCTGTCCAGCCTGCAGATGCTCTCCAGTTTCTCAGACAGCTCCAGTTCCCTTTTGAATTCGCTGCTTCTCATCGTAGCAGCAACCGAAGCAACATATGCGGCAAGGCCAGCCGCTCCTGCAGCTGTCTGCAGCCATCCGGCATCAGGGGCGATCGCTGCGGCGCCCGCCGAAAGCACGATGCCGGCAGCCAGTATAAGCAGGTTTCTTGATCTGAAAGCCGCCTTCAACAGCATATAGGTCACCATATATATTATAACAAATATAGTGTCCGGCACGTCAGCTGTTCAGCCATTCCTTCCTGTCATTCCGGCCCGGATGGCTGACAAACGCGCCGGGCTCAGCTTTTATTCCATGAGGTCCTCAAACGTCATATCTTCAGGGCCGCCTGCAAGCGCGTCGATTATTTCGCTTTCGGTGAACACGCCGGCGATCCTGAGCGAATCGTCAAGCACATATATGATGTGGAACCTGTCGAAATCCATGTTTTTAAGCGTGTCGCCGAGCCTGGCGGTCTTCATCACGACAAGGTCTCTTGCGGGATATATCCCCTTTCTGAGCAGCCTGGATCTCCTGTATAGTATTTGCCTCATATTCATCAAAGCACCCTCCGCTCTCCCCGTCATCGTGGCCAGCATTATGTAGAGCCCGATAATGATCAGGCTGGCATTGTACGGCGATGAATAAAGCTGGTATCCGCCGGCGATCACTATGATTGCCGACACTGCGGCCGCCAGTCCGCGCATCACCCTGCCGGCAGCCAGCATCCCGATGTTCCCGGCCAGGAGCATAAGCACCAGCCTGCCGCCGTCAAGAGGCAGCGCCGGCAACAGGTTCATGAGCGCGAAGAAAAGGTTGGATGCGGACAGCAGCCTGAGAAAATACGGGTCACCGGGAACCAGGCGTCCAAGCAGCAGCGATACGGCAAAAAGCGCCAGGTTGAATGCCGGTCCCGCAAGGCAGATCAGCAGCTTCTCCAGCCTGCTGCATCCGCCGTCCGGCAGCACAGCCGAAAACCCAAGTATCGTCACGCTGACACTGCCGGCTTTCACGCCGCATATCCTTGCCGCAAATACGTGGCTGAGCTCATGCAGAAGCATTGAAAAAAAGGCAGCCGCATATTCCGCCGCAAGGCCCGCCATCAGCATGAAGACAGGCATTATTGCAGCAGTGACGTGTATATGCAGTTCGGTCTTCCCAATGACAAGTCTCACCGGAATTCCATGTCCAGGTAATCAAGCGGATCTGCAGGTGCGCCGTCCAGCCAGACCTCAAAATGGATATGGCTGCCTCCGGGTATCCGCTCTCCGCCTGCGACAGCGATCACATCACCCATTTTCACGTTTTCGCCGGCTCGGGCCAGGATGCCCGAACAATTGGCATACACAGTGACCAGGCTTTTGCTGTGCCTGATCCTTACGAACTTTCCGTAGCCGGGGTATGAACCGGTATCTTCCACATAGCCGTCAAGGGCAGCCTTTACGCTGCTCGCCTTTTCGACCGCGATATCGATGCCGGTATGCATTTTCCGCACGCCCGCGACACCCTCAGTCTCGCCGAAGGGCGTCACGACCTTCCCTTCAGCGGGTGCTGCCATCCCCGGAAATCCATGTTCCCCGGGACCGGACAGCACGGGGCTGTCAGCATTTTCCCCCGGCCCGGCAGCACTTTCTGCCGGATCGCCTGTATCACCACTGCTGGTGGATAGCACCCGGCCTGCTGTCTCTTCGTACTGCAGAGCCTCTTCGCCGCCGGTTTCCGTCCCATCGCCGTATATGCCTGGTACACCCGGAGATCCATCCGTTGTATCCGGCAGGGAATATTCTGCCGACAGCGTGGCCGTATTCTCCGGATCGCCCGCCGGGTCATTGCCCGTACAGGTTATATCCCCGGGGATATCTCCCTTTTGAGGGTCCACAGCAGACATATCTCCTGCCAGGAGCCCTTCATGTACATCCGAAGCATCCGGGCCGTTGCTGTCTTCATCGGCGGCACTTTCGCCCCCGGCAGCGCCGTCTCCGGAAATACCGCCCCTGATACCGGAAGCCAGCGATTCGGCATATGTATATATATTCCTGAGTTCCAGGTCATGTTCCAGCACGTAATGGATCTTTCCGGAAACATATCCCGCGGCGGAGTTGCCAAGGACCCTTGCCAGTACGGCAATGAGCAGCAGTATTGAACATATGAGGGCCTGGATAGCGATTATCCTGCCAAGCCTGCCCCGGCCCGGTCTGACGAGCCCGCGGTGTCCGGCCCCGGCAAGCCTGTACCTCCCGGCACTCCTGTTGTATCGCCTGTGCGGATAAATCCGGCGCGGCGCGTATCCCCCGCCGGTAGTGCTGCTTTCCATGTCGATCATCTCCGGTGCCGCTGTTTGTGGTCCTGGTAAATTATATTGATTTACGGGGCCGTTTATGTATACGCTGTACATGCCGATGCGTATGCTTAGGTTCTATTGCCGATGAAAATGTACATATACAAACGAGAATGATACGAAAATGAAGATGCAAAGGCAGGCCCGGATGCAGGCACAGGTTGCCGAAAACCGGATCCTGTATTATCATGGAATGGCAAGGCACGTACATACTTCGCGCCAGGCGCTGTCAGCCGGCATAATAGACATGACCCGGAGGCTATATGAAAACCATCATCACTATCCAGCATACACAGTCGGTGCATCATACGAACGGAATGATCGGTTCATGGACAGACTGGGATCTGACCGTGACAGGAAAAGAACAGGCAAGACGGATAGGAGAACGGCTATCGGCCGAGCTCAGGGATAAGAGATACGTCATGTACTCTTCCGACCTGCTGCGGGCAAAACGCACGGCAGAAATCGTCGCAGGTTGCCTGGGCATCGAACCGGTATTCACGGAACTGCTGAGGGAACGCAACCTTGGCGAAGCCGTCGGGAAGTCGGTGGAATGGGCGCACAAGAACACGATCACCTGGGAAAGGACGATCGACGACAAGCCGTTCCGGGGAGCGGAATCCCGCAGGGAAGCGTGGGAGCGTATCTCGGTGTTTTACAGGCAAATGATGGACAGCCCGGACGAAAACGTGATCATCGTCTCACACGGAGACGCCCTGAGCATATTCAACGCAATCTGGCTCGGGATGGACGTTGAAATGCTCAACAGGTGCGACCTGCGCGGATATGCCGGAGGCATCTCATTCATGCATGAGGCCCCGGACGGAAAGCACATCATCACCCGCCTGGGCGACCTGTCATACATACGGACATGAAAAACGGTACGGACATGAAAAACGCAGGCATCAGCCGTCCGCCTGCGTCTTTACCATCAGAAAATGCACATCTGATGCAAATTGCCGCTGTATCACCTGATATGTTCACGCCACTGGAGGTCGCCCCTTTCAAGGCCTTTTATCAGCACCTCGGCAGTGGCTATATTGGTGGCAAAAGGAACGTTGTTCATATCGCAGAGCCTCAGCAGCGAATACATTTCCGCCTCGTTGCTCCGCCCTTCCACCGGGTCTCTCAGGAACACCACCATGTCGATCTCGTTGAGAGATACCCTCGCAGCTATCTGCTGCGTTCCTCCAAGCAGGCCGGGCGATACGCTGTGCACCTGCAGTCCTGCACCTTCTGCAATGAACGACGCAGTTGTCCCCGTGGAGTAAAGGGTATGTTTCTGCAGTATGGTCTTATAGGCTATGCACAGGTCGACCATAAGTTCCTTTTTATTGTCATGTGCGATCAGAGCTATGTTCATATCTGGCTCTTACCCTATTTCCCGCTTTTCCTGATATTCTTTATCGGTATGTTCGCGTACAGCGCCGGCACCACGCTCTGCCCGTCGTCGCTCCTGGTTTTCGTGAGCTGTATTTCCAGGGCACTTTCATCGACATCCATGTAATTCGTGATGACCTTTATGATCTCACTTTTCAGCATCTCGAGAAATTGCGGCGAAACGTTGGCACGGTCATGGATCAGCACCAGCTTGAGCCTTTCCTTTGCGACATCCTTGGAACTTTTTGATCTACCGAAAATTTTTCTTAAGTCGAGCAGCATGGTATACCTCCCCTTCAGTTCGCTTTCAGGCCGAACAGCTTTTTGAGTTTCATCACGAAGCCCTGGTCCTCGGAGAACGACATAAAGGGTACTTCTTCGCCTTTTATCCTTCTGACTACATTCCTGAAAGCCTGTCCTGCCAACGATTTGCTGTCACATATGGCAGGCTCGCCCCTGTTGGTCGACACGACTATCTTTTCGTCATCGGGAATGACGCCTATGAGTCCAATAGCCAGGATGTCGATTATGTCATCTATGGACATCATGTCTCCTCTTTTGACCATATCGGCACGCAACCTGTTGATCAACAGCTTCGGGTTCCTTACCTCGTTCGCCTCAAGCAGGCCGATGATCCTGTCGGCGTCCCTGACGGCGGAGACTTCGGGAGTCGTAACGACTATCGCCCTGTCGGCAGCCGCTATCGCATTCCTGAAACCCTGTTCGATGCCGGCAGGGCAGTCGATGAGCACATAATCGAATTCCTCGCGCAGCTCATCACAGAGCCTGATCATCTGCTCCGGCTTGACTGCCGTCTTGTCCCTGGTCTGAGCAGCAGGTATCAGGTAAAGGCCGTCGAAACGCTTGTCCTTTATGAGGGCCTGCTTGACCCTGCAGTTGCCCTCGACTACGTCCACGAGGTCGTAAACGATCCTGTTTTCGAGCCCCATCACTACATCGAGGTTTCTCAGGCCGATATCAGTATCGATCAAAACTGTCTTGCTGCCCGACAATGCCAGACCGGTCCCTATGTTCGCTGTCGATGTGGTTTTGCCCACCCCGCCTTTTCCTGATGTGATAACAATGACTTCGCTCATCCATATACCTCCTATGCGCCTGTATGGGCAGATTGCGGCGACGCTCAGTTTATTGGGATCTCATACATATGTAAAATATACAGGTTAAAAAGTATTTTGTCAATTAAAGCATTTTTTGTAAAAAAACAATTACTTGTATTGCGGAAGGAAAGTTTCAATGTAAACCATGTCATCCTTTACGAATGCTATTTCAGGCAAAATGCCCTGCTTCTGCTCGCCTGAATCCGGTGGCCTCGTTATGACGTCGGCTATGCGCAGCTGTGTCGGCTGCAGCGACAATGCCGCAACGATCGCTTCCTTGTTCCCGTCGGCGCCGGCATGCACCAGCCCGCGCAGCGAGCCCATAACGACCACGTTGCCGGCTGCGACCACTTCTCCGCCGGGGTTCACATCTCCCAGGATGACGACATTCCCCTCGTAGCTTACAAGGGTCCCGGACCTGACGGTGCCCCTGTGGAACTTCGTCATTCCTTCTTCCAGCCCCCTGAAGTACAGGAGCTTCATCCTGAGCTTGTCCCTTGTCCTGCCAGGCTCTTCATGGTCCCGGGGATCGTCCTGCTCCGGGTGATCCTCGTCTTCGCTGAAACTTACTATCTCAGCAGCAGCCTTTTCCGCGATCATTTCCGATATGATCCGTTCCTGTTCTTCGTTCAGCTTCTTCCCGCGATATCTCACATCGAGGCTTGCGCCCCTGAAAAACCTTCCTGATGAATCAAGCTTCCTGCCTAGGCTTTCCAGTATCCTGTCAAAGTCGTCTTCTTCCCGCATCACCAATATAAGCTCATTGCCCTTGGCCTTGAAGCTTACGATGCTTTCTTCCATAGACTGAACCCCCTGTAGCGGAATTGATTCACATAAACTATTATTACATTATTTATGCATATAAACAAGCATAAATTTGCTGACCCATTATGGATTGAACAGGGGTTTTTCAGGCTTCAGACCGCCGTTTGACGAACCGGCTGCCTTGAGGCCGAAGTACTCGTCGATGATGTCTCTTGCCACGGGAGCGGCATTGGACCCCCATACGCCTCTCTCGATGACCACGGCGATCGCTATTTCCGGGTCGTCGGCAGGTGCATAGCAGATGAACACTCCATTGGGCGAACGTCCGCCGACGCTCTGGGTCTGCGCCGAACCGGTCTTGCCGGCAACTTCGAACGGCAGGCCTCTGAATGCTTCCTGCGCGGTACCGTCTATCGATGACGTAACGGCAACCATGCCCTCTTTGACAGCGGCAATGGTGGTCTCTTTAAGCGGGATCTGAGTATATGTGGGCTCCGTCCTGTTCACCACGGACCCGTCGTATTTAATGACTTCCTTGATGACGTGCGGCCTGTACAGCCTGCCCCCGTTTGCGATGGCAGCGGTGTAGTTGGCAAGCTGCAGCGGTGTGAAGGAGTTGTCGAACTGGCCTATCGACACCTGGGCAGTATCTGCGGGTCTCCAGATATCGTTCCTCAGTTTCTTTTTCAGTTCTATGGACGACATCATCCCCGAAACCTCGTTCGGCAGGTCGATACCGGTCTTCCTGCCAAGGCCGAAACAGTCCGCCCAGTAGGTCAGCGCTTCGATGCCGGTCCTTACGCCCAGTTCATAGAAGTATAGGTTACATGATGTCTCCAGCCCTCTTTTCAGCGTAAGCGGACCGTGGCCGTAAGTGGGCCTTTCGAGGCAAAACAGATCTCTCCCTCCGATACGGGTCGTCCCCTTGCAGACTATCGTGTTTGAAGTCGGGGTTATGACGCCCTTTTCCAGCCCTGCGATAGCCGTGATTGGTTTGAATGTCGAGCCGGGCGCATAGTTTTCCTGTATCGTCCTGTTGAGCAATGCTTTCAGGTTTTGTTCGTCCTTCGTCAGTTCTATGATCTTCTGCTGTGCTTCTGTGTCTTCGGGACCCGCAAGGTAGATCGACGGGTCGAAGCTCGGGTAGCTTGCCATAGTCAGGACCGCTCCGGAATGGACGTCCAGCACTACTACTGATCCGGCGTTGGCATCCCCGTAATTGGGTCCCCTCCTGTCGTTTCTGATTTTCTCTATATTGCGGGCCAGCGATTCCATGGCGACCTTCTGGAGGTTCGTATCTATCGTCAGCACTACGTCATGGCCCGGTATCGGTTCCATCGTCACGAGCCTCTGTATCAGATTCCCGTTGGCGTCGACCTCAAACGTAACTCTTCCGTTCTTTCCGCGCAGGTACCTTTCAGCGCTCTTCTCGACCCCGGTCTGCCCGATAAGGTCGTCATTGTCGTATCCCTCGTCTTTGAGTTCATCGTACTGCCGTGAGTTGATAGCCCGTATATACCCGAGCACATGCGCCTCTTCATAGGCATCGATGTATTCCCTCACCGGCTCTGTCATCGTAATGATGCCCGGAAACTCATGGTTCCTCTCCTCTATCTCGGCAACGGTCTCCCTGCTCACATCCCTTGCCAGCAGCACCATCCCGCCTGTGGTGAAATTCCAGTTATTGATCAGTAGTTCGTACCTGAAGACCATTATCCTGTACGCCTGTTCGTCCGAGTAAAGAGGGTTCATGCCGAATTTCTTGTCCCGCAGGTATTTGAAAAGCTCCCGGGCGTCGTACGTGACTTCTTCTTTTTTCATGTTGAGCCTGTCGGAGTTGATTTGCCACGAGTATATCTGCTGTTCTGTCATGTCGTTGAACCTGACGGGCGGACCGTAAACCAGGAACCTGGACAGCGTATTGACATGGCCGTCGCCGTTCTTTTCGAGCAGGTCCGATAGCTTGAGCAGCATCTCGTTCATCTCGGAAGTGGTTATATTCGTCTTGACGATATACAGCGAATATCCCTGCCTGTTGACTGCGATGGGAGTGCCGTACCTGTCGAGTATCTTCCCCCTCGGCGCCTCTATTTCGCCTTCCTTGAGGACCCTCCTCTGCAGATCGGCCACGTACTTTTCTCCCTCGACGACCTGGAGGTTGAAAAGCCGGAAGATTATCATGATGCCGAATACCATGAATCCCAGGCAGAGTATGTAGTACCTGTTTCTCAGCTTCTTGTCCAAGTGATCCGCCCTCCTTCCGGGACCATGCAGCTCAGTATTTCCTCGCAACCGCCGAACTGTCGAACCACTTGCCCGCTTTCACGAGCAAAGGGAACAGCAGCACGGATACGACACAGTTGAAGATGGCTTCCGCCAGTATTATCCTGGTAAATGCAAATGCAAAGTCTGTCTCGCCGGACATGATGTTGTTTATCACGAATACGACGGACTCATAAACAACAGAATATATGAACGTAAAGAATGCGACAACCAGAAAATTCTCCCTGTATATCTTCCTGCTTACAGACCCTGCCGCGATGCCGGTGTACATCCCCAGCAGCGCATAGAATCCCACTGCAGCTCCGAACTGGAGATCGACGCAAAGGCCGGAAAAAAGGCCCACCACAGCGCCCTCGGTACTGCTCCTCACCAGGGCTGTGACGATGGTCAGCGTGATGAGCAGGTTGGGCACGACACCGCGTATCCTCGCATGCTGGAGCAGAGTCGTCTGCAGCAGGAGGAAGAACACGATAAAGAAAGGGTAGAACAAGAGCTTTCTTTTCATTTTAACACTGCCTGTAACATCATTTTTTTTCTGATTTCAGTATGAAAACTTCCTCCAGCCTCTTGAAATCTGCAGTCGGCTGGACTATAGCATATCTGTCGAGTTCACTGTTGGTTTTCCTCACTTCGATGACCTTCCCGATCTCTATGCCCTTCGGATATATGCCGCCGACGCCCGAAGTTTCGATGACATCGCCGACCTCGACGTCGACCTCGATAGGTATGTATATGAGCTTGCACAGGCCTTCTTCCTTGAGTTGGAGATCGCCCTTCACGATCGCATGGCCGCCCCCGGGCTTCGCGATCCAGCCGGAGACAGCGCTTTCCTCGTCGATGATGGTCTGTATGTTCGATGTGGACTTATCGGCATTGAGGACCCTTCCCACGAGTCCCCTCGATCCGGTCACCACCGGGAAATCTGCCCGGATCCCGTCGTCGAGTCCGACATCCACCTTGAATACGCTGAACCAGTTGCCGGGTTCCACGGCGATGATATTGGCGCCGGCAATGGTGTAGTCAGCGAACTCGGTCTTTAGGCTCAGGGCCCGCCTCAACTCGTCATTTTGTGCTTTCAGGTCAGCATACTCCCTGTTCTGTCTCCTCAGTTCCTCCAGTTCGGCCCTGAGGGCTTCATTCTCTTCCCTGAGAGCGTCTATATCATGGAAATAGGCAAGCAGGTCTTCTACTTTCCTGCCTGCCGATGTGAACAGGCCCTGGACGGGTTTGAGCGGAACGTTCAGCATGTTCCTGAGCCAGGTCATCCTGCTGCTCCTGTTTGCCGTTATCCCTATCAAGACCAGCAGAACGATTGTAACCAGGGATACTATGAACCATTTGCTTTTGAAAAGACGCAGCAATGGACAAGTCTCCCTTCTATCTCAGCTTTCTCGGCGTTATCAGCACACTTCTGAGCGTTTCTATCTCCTCAAGCACTTTACCGGTCCCGATGGCTACACAGTCAAGCGGGTTTTCGGCTATGGTGACCGGCATGCCCGTCTCTTCCTTGATCAGCTTGTCCAGTCCGCTCAGGAGGGCTCCCCCTCCGGCGAGCATTATGCCCTTGTCCATTATATCGGCGGCAAGTTCCGGGGGCGTCTTTTCCAGCGTATACTTGATCGCGTCGATTATAGCGTTTATTGGCTCCCTGAGTGCCTCGTTTATTTCACTGGACGAAAGCGTGATATTTTTCGGGAGCCCGGTGATAAGGTCCCTCCCCCTGACTTCCATGTATTCCTCTTTCGGTTTGAGGAAAGCATTGCCGATATTTATCTTGATCTGTTCGGCCGTCCTTTCGCCGATCATCAGGTTGTATTCCTTTTTCACGAAAAGGACGATCGATTCGTCGAATTCGTCTCCGGCGACTCTCAGCGACCTGCTGGTGACTATGCCGCCGAGTGAGATGACGGCGACTTCACTGGTGCCGCCTCCTATATCGACTATCATGCTGCCGGAAGGCTCCTCTACAGGCAGATTCGCGCCTATCGCTGCTGCCATTGGCTCCTCGATGAGATAAGCCTCCTTGGCGCCTGCCGCCAGAGTGGCATCTTCCACGGCTCTCTTTTCGACTTCCGTCACGCCTGAAGGAACGCAGATGACGACCCTGGGCTTCGATATGAAGCTGCCTCCCATGGCCCTCCTGATAAAATACTTCAGCATGCTCTGCGTTATGTCGAAGTCGGCGATGACACCGTCCTTCATCGGCCTTATAGCCACGATGTCGCCCGGTGTCCTGCCTATCATGTTCTTTGCGTCGTCACCGACTGCAAGTATTTCCCTCGTGTTTTTGTTTATCGCTACGACCGAGGGCTCCCTGATGACGATGCCCCTGCCCTTGACATGGACCAGCGTGTTCGCGGTCCCCAGGTCTATACCTATGTCTCTCGCAAAAACTCCCATAGTTCTCCTCCCAACATCTGCAAAGAACAGGACCTTTTCCTACATCAGCCCCTGCTCCCTTAAACTTATGTACCTTCCGTCCCCTATGATGATATGGTCGAGGACCTTGATCCCAAGTATACTGCCTGCATTGACCAGCCTGTGCGTAGTCTCTATATCCTCCCTGCTGGGTTCCGGATCTCCGCTGGGATGGTTGTGGACCAGCAGCATCCCTGAACATCCTGCCCTGACCGCTTCACTGAACACCTCCCGCGGATGGACTATCGAGGCATTCAGGCTTCCCACCGAAACATTCAGGTACTTGATGACATGGTTCTTCGTATTCAGCAGGATCACCTTGAATACTTCCTTCTTCAGGTGCCTCATTTCCTCCATCAGCAGCATGCCGACATCAGCGGGAGACTTGATCGTAACTTTATTATTGTTTTTTATGGAGGCGGATATCCTTTTCGATAACTCCATGACCGCCTTGATCTGTACTGCCTTTACCCTTCCTATGCCTTTGATCTTCCTTAATTCTTCCACGGAAAGGTCATGGAGATACGCGATCCCTCCGTTGCCCTCACAAATCGACAGGAGCCGTTGCGCCAATGAAACCGATGTCTCTTCGGCACTTCCGGTCCTGATGATCACTGCCAGCAGTTCAGCATTCGACAGGTGTTCAGCACCGTACTTTTCCAGCTTTTCATAAGGCCTTTCACTTGCTGGTATATCCTTCATTCTAAGCCTGTATTCCATTCCGGTCAACCCCGCATTTCTTAAAAAATTTTTACACATCACTCCCTTCATGATACCAATTTTTACAAATATTATCAACTTATGGGAAATTTCGCTCGTCATTTTCGATCATATGCCTTATTCGCATACCGAAACGCCAAAATCTTTCAGCATACGGTATAACCGCCTCAGTGGAAGCCCGACCACGTTCGAATAGCATCCGTCGAGGCTCTCGACGAAAATGGCCGCCCGCCCCTGGATGGCATAACCCCCGGCCTTGTCGAACGGCTCGCCGGATGATATGTAAGCATCGATTTCCCTGTCGGTCATCACGGAAAACCTTACCGTCGTAACTTCATGGGCTGTCCTTGTCCTGCCGCTGGAAGCGTCTACAAGGGCGACTCCCGTGATGACCTGGTGTTCTCTTCCTCCGAGTTTCTTCAGCATCCTTCGGGCGTCTTCCCCGCTCACGGGTTTGCCGAATATCTCATCATCACAGACGACTATCGTATCCGCACCGAGTACGAGCCCGTTTTTGAGCCTGGCTGCCACGGCCGCCGCTTTCATGTATGCCAGTTGTTCCGCTTTCTGTTCCGGTGTCCCGGCCAGTTCTGCGTTCTCTTCATCTATGTTTCCCGGCACCACCTCGAAGGGTATCCCGACCTGGCTCAGCAGCTCCCTCCTCCTGGGTGATGACGAGGCAAGTATTATCGTGGTCATACGCGAGCTTTGCGATCCACCTGCTTTCTCTGTCGATTTTCCCGTATGAAAATACATTTTTCGCTGTTCCACTTATTTATCTTATCATAAAAAGAAACAGATATAAATTAATTTCTGCGGGTTTTGGGAGGATAGAGGAGTGTGGAAAAGGAAAAGACAGTCCTCAACTGCGAAGCACTATTTTTTTGCAGAGGACTGTCATTGTCAGCTAAGGAAGAGGGACACTTCTCATCCCGCCCGCTACTTCCTGCAGAGAAGTGTGAAGAAGGTAAAGGGACAGTCCTCACCCCACGGGCATTGCTTCCCTGCAGAGGACTGTCCCATGTAAGCCAAGGGAAAGTGACACTCCTCATCTGTAGAGCATTACTTCTTTGCTGAGGAGTGTCACTTCTCATTTATAAATCGCTATATCTATCCTTCTGTTCTTCTGCCTGTTGTATTCGCTGTCGTTCGGTGCGACAGGCCTGAATTCGGCATTTCCGGTCGCAGTGAGGTGCTTCGGGTCGAGGCCGCATTCATCGATCAGGTACTTCACCACGTTGGTCGCCCTCCTGGTCGACAGTTCCCAGTTTGAGGGGAATTCCGGAGTGTTTATCGGGCGGTCATCGGCGTGGCCCTGCACCTGTATTTCGGTGTCAAGGGTCTTCAGGATCTCCCCTATTTTTTCTATCACAGGCCTTGCCGACGGCTTGATGTCAGCCTTGCCCGTATCGAACAGGACGATCGAGTCCATCCTGAGGATTATCCTGGTACCCTCGTCTATCACCCTTATATTCTCGTTCAGTCCCATCTCGTCTATCAGCGCCTGTATGTCTGCCTGCAGAGTGTCCATAGCACCGGCTTCACCTACAGTCTCGTCAGTTTCTCCGGTTTCTTCTCCTTCATCCGGGTCCGCGTCCTCACCAGTTCCCGTATACTCTTCACCTTCCTGCCCGGCCTTTTCATCGGGCCTGTCCAACAGATCCTTTTCATCGATGTTTGGATACGGAGTGAGACTGATCAGCTTATCGCCCGGAGAGCTGTAATCGAATATATCTTCCCCTCTCTCTCCCAGAAAAGCTGCACGTATGGATAAGGCCACCTTTTCAACTTTCTGCTTGTCAACTACAGCCATTGAGAAAAGCAGCACAAAAAAGCAAAGAAGCAGTGTCACCAGGTCGCTGTAAGTCGTCAGCCACGATGCAACGCCGGAGCCTTCCTCCTGTTTTCTCCTTCTGCCCATCTGTTTCACTCCTGTTATGCTGATACGGAACTATCCGGCTCTTCTTCGTTCTTTCTCAAGTCTTTGTCCCTTTCCTCCTGCGGGAGGAATATCTTCAGCTTCTGTTCCAGCATCTTGGGGTTCTCTCCAGCCTGGATAGATATGACCGCTTCCGCGATCATCTCCTTCTGATGTACCTCCTCATCGCTCTTCATCTTTAGCTTGCCGGCAATAGGCGCGCAAACGAAGTTCGACAGAACGCTGCCGTAAAATGTCGTCACCAGAGCGACTGACATCGACGGGCCTATCTGCGCAGGGTCATCAAGCTTCAGCAGCAGGTTTATAAGACCAATGAGCGTGCCGATCATGCCCCATGCGGGGAATATGGCCGCCAGCATGTTGAACACAGCCTGGCCCTTGCTGTGCCGGGCCTGCATATTCTCGATCTCAGTGTCCATGAAATCCTTTATCGTTTCTGATTCTATACCGTCAACGACCAGCTGGAGCGATTGCCTGATAAACGGATCCTCCATCTGTTCAAGCTCCGGTTCGATGGACAGCAGTCCTTCTCTCCTGGTCTTTTCCGACAGCTTGACCAGCATTGCGATGGTTTCGGTCGCTGAAGACTGTTTATCGGTAAAAATCTTTTTTGTCACTTTCAGCGTGTTTATCAAATCTTTGATCCTGAAGTTGATGAGTGCGGAGCATATGCCTCCGCCTATCGTTATAAATACCGACGGCAGGTCCCAAAATGATTTCAGCTGGCCGTCACCGATAAAAATGGATATGATTATACATGCAACACCGCATAGCAAACCTAAAATCGTACCCAGATCCATATCATTCATCCTTTGCCGTTGAAAGGTGATTTATCTGCTGTTCAAATATCTTATCGGATAAAGAGGCGATTTTCATTATATCGATTTTGAAGTCTGAACG